>CESF01030098.1_pt1 | contig 248233 bp, 214 predicted proteins | sample 356331 | NCBI WGS metagenome assembly CESF01 (sample SAMEA2621779, study PRJEB7988) | marine metagenome | biome: marine biome (ENVO:00000447); feature: surface water layer (ENVO:00002042); material: "saline water (ENVO:00002010), including plankton (ENVO:xxxxxxxx)" | depth 5 m
TCATTGTTTTTAATACTTAAATCTATACTTGTAAATCCGTCTGGTGTGCCATCATCACAAACTTCTAATGGTGTTGGTGTGATTGCTGTAGGTAATGCATTTACTATAAGATTAAAAGTTGTAGACCCATAACATGTTGGATTAATATTATCGTTAACTCTTACATGTACAATTTGTTCTGGCGAATCTATATTTTGATAAGTAGTTGGATTTAAAATAGGATTAGTTTCTGCCTCTAAATCTGTTAAGTTTTCATAAAAAGTAACTGTATAGTTTGCTGGATCTTGACCTCCAAGAATTGTAGTTTCTTGAGTTGTTAAATCAAAAATCTCAAATCCATCTTCAGAAACATCATCACATACTACCATGTTAGCAGGTTGTACAGCTATAGCATTAGGATTAACAATTAAGGTAAATCCTCCGTTTGGTAAAGTAGTAGCTGTATAACAGTCTGAATCAATTAAGCTTTCGATACGAACAAAAATATATTCACCATTGTTACCATTATATGGACTAACTAATGGGTTATCACCTGAATCAGCATCTGCAAATGAGTTATGATACGTTACTGTATATTCTGAAGCTAACTGCGTACCTAACACTGTTGCAGTCTGTAATTCTAAATTAAACATTTCAACACCATCATTAGACAAATCATCACAAACCTCCATGTCTGGTGCTTGGTTAAGAACCGATGTTATCACATCTAGATTAAAAGTATCAACATCTGAACAAGTTCCTGATGCCACATCTTCAATTCTGATATGAATAATTTCTGGATAGGTTTCATTTCCAATGTAGTTGGCTGGATCCGCAATAGGATTAAGTCCCAATTGTGCATCTGACAAACTATTATGATAACTAATAGTTACGTCTGCAGCGACTTGACTTCCTATCGCTTCGGAATCATTAACCGTTAAATCAAAAATTTCATTTCCGGAAGGATTATTACATGTAATAATATCAATGGTATTTTCCACCATTGGTCCTGGAATAAATTCTATTAAAACAGAATCTGTCGCTTGACATGTTGCAGAAAAAACAACATCAACACTATAAACACCATTTTCCGTTGCGTTCAAAGTAGATCCCGTTTCTCCTGGTATAACAACTCCGTCTAAATACCAAGTATGAGTTGCTGTAGGTAAGTTTGTATCTAAAGGTACAGATCCTCCGGAACATATTGCTGTACCAGCATCTATGGTAACATCATCTCCTAAATCTCCTCCTAAATTAAATGTTCCTGCTCCTAAAAACACTGCTGCATTATAGGCTGAATCACCATCATCCGCAATAACTAGTTTAATGTTATAAGTGTTACCAGGCGTTACATTAGAAAATGCAGTCATAGAAGTTGTATAACCTCTAAAATCGATTGGAGAATTTCCTGGAGGCAATCCTCCTGCTCCATAATAAGAATCGAAAAAAGTTGGATTAACCGATGGACAACTTGCATTATACGCATTGTCTCTAACCGTAAACACAGAAACAACATCTGTTGTTCCTGGCACGATTGCCAAATTAGTAACTGCAGTCGTTGATAAATCCGTTAATAAAAATGCAAAAGCATCTGTAAATCCACATTGGAAACCTCCATACTCTTCTGATGCGAATAAGAAATCAAAACTTATACTATCAGCTATTGGCACAAAATTAAACTCGATAAAAGAAGCATCATTAGAATCTCCTGGGTTTAATGCTGGTATTGCATTTTCTAAATCTGCATCTCCTGGCCATCCACCACTACTTTGTGTTCCTGTTTCAGGTCCTTCAGCTTCCATTGCATCACCAGAATTTAAAACAATACCTGCTTCAAATGGAAATGCACCTGGAAGTGCTGTAAAATATCCAATCCCATTTTCTTGCCCAAAATTGCTTCCTGTGCTCCAATTAAAATTAGAAACTGTAGCACATGGGCTATCAATTAATACATCCTCTATTAATTCTGGAACTGTATAAGTTGTTTGATTTACAGTAATATATGGACTTAAAACTTCTACTTCAATAGTTGTAGAAGCAGAACATCCTGTTGGATTGCTATCTGTTGCTGTAAATGTTACAGTAAACGTCCCTAAATTGTTAAATACATGACTTGATGATAATCCTGCTGCTGAAGATCCATCTCCAAAATTCCAGTTATAAGTTGCTCCTGTTCCGTCATCTTCAAAAATAGCACTACCATCAAAACTAACAGTACCACCTAAAGGAATTTGAATAACACCTAAACCATCTGCTACTGGGTTTGTAGCATCTATAGTAGGTGTAATTGTTTGACAGGATTGTAAACATGAAATATTAGCAGCCCAACCTGAAGTATTTGCTGCTGCACTACTTACAAACTCTATTGTAATACAACCTGTTGCACTAGTTGTTGATGCAGAAATTGTACCTGGATTATTTGCTGCTCCACCACCAGAATATGTACCAATTACCGCAGCACTTGTATCATCACCATCATAGATAGTCATTACGTCAGAACCTAGTTGCGTACTAAATGTAGTAAATTGTATTTGAATAAATTGATCTGGTCCATCTGGACATAGCGTTAAAACAAAATTCTCGTTATCAGCATAATTAGCCGATGCTCCTCCTGAATCATAAAGCACACCTGAACATTGTGAAAACGTTCCGTTTTGCATCAAAATATCTTGAGATTGAGCAGTGAATAAAGCACCTAGAAAAGTAACAATAAGTAGAAATTTTTTCATTTCTTATTTAGTAAAAGGGTTGAATAATTGGTTAATTTACAATTATACTAAAATACTGCCTAATAATTTGATTAAATTCATCTTAAAAAATGATAAGAATAGATCTTACATAGATTAATTAATACGCATTTTTATAATAAAAACAGACAGGGTTGAATAGTATATATATTAAACAGTTACAATTCAAAAACTCCTACCCAACCCTAGAGTTTGCAAATTATATCTATATTTGTTTTAACTTATAAAATCATACAATGGAATTACAAAAATGGATAGACAAAGGGTCTGAAATTATTATTGAATACACGCCTAAAATGTTAGCTGCAATAGCTATCTGGATTATTGGTGCTTTTGTTATTAAACAAGCTCTAAGAGCTTTAAAAAAACTAATGCTAGTTAGAAATTATGATGAAAGCTTACAAAAATTTTTAATAAACCTATTACGTTGGGTTTTAAAAATTGTACTAATTATAGTCGTATTAGGCACGTTAGGCATTGAAACTACATCCTTTGCTGCGATATTGGCTGCAGCAGGTTTAGCTATTGGATTAGCTTTACAAGGGTCTTTAGCTAATTTTGCTGGAGGTGTGTTAATTATGTTATTTAAACCTTTCAAAATTGGTGACTTGATAGAAGCACAAGGTCAAGTTGGAGTTGTAAAAGAGATCCAAATTTTTACGACTAAACTTACAGGATTATCAAACAGAGAAATTATTATACCTAATGGCTCTTTGTCCAATGGAAATATTATTAATTTTTCTACTGAAGGTACGCGACGTGTAGATTTGGTTTTTGGCGTTGGGTATGAATCTGACATTAAAAAAACAAAAGATGTTTTAATGTCTGTATTAACCGCTAACCCTAAAGTATTAGAAACACCTGCACCCACAGTAAATGTGATTGAATTAGCAGATAGCTCTATTAATTTTGCTGTAAGACCTTGGTGTAAAGCTGAAGATTATTGGGCTGTTTATTTTGAGACAACCGAACAAACTAAAGAAGCACTAGATGCTGCTGGTATTGATATACCTTATCCACATAGTGTTGAAATACAAAAACAGGCTTAATTATTTTTTAGATTTTATTGCTACAAAATCTTTTAAGTAATACGGTTCAAAATAAGCGACATCTTCGGTGTCGCTTTTTTTGTATTTATTAAAACTTAAAGCACTCATTTGATCTGCAGAAGGTAATTTGTTTTCAATAAACACTGCATTGTTATTATCTAATAACGCTTTAGTTTTAGCTACACCATCACCAATAAAGTAGACTTTATTTTCTGACAAATAAGATTGAAATGACGTCTCATCAAGGACTTGCGCTTCAATTGCTCTAATGCTATTAAACTGAGTATCAAAAATAGCAGAATACACCTCTAAACGTCTAGCGTCTAACATTGGTACAATTAATCCAGAATCTGCTTTTACTTGATGCGCTAAGGCTTCTAAAGTAGATACAGATACTAATGGTATGTTTAAAGCAAATGCTAAGCCCTTTGCTGCAGACACACCTATGCGCAATCCTGTATATGATCCTGGTCCTTTACTTACTGCTATGGCATCTAATTGTAACGTTGAAATCTTTGCTTCTTTTAACACCTCATCAACGTAAACATGGAGTTTTTCTGCATGAGAATAACCATTTCCGTAATCTTCCTTTAACACCAAAGTCTCTCCTTTATGAGAAAGAGAGACTGAGCAGTTAGTTGTAGACGTTTCAATATTTAAAATATATGCCACTTTTATTCTGTTATTGGTTTATCAAGATAAAAATCTAACACTTTAGTTTTAAAAACGTAATTGTATTTAGCGTTTAAAAAAGACGATTGTGCATTTATTAGTCGGTTACGAACTTGTTCTAATTGAAACGATGTACTAACACCTAAATCGTATTTATCTTGTTCGTTTTGAAAAGCTAACTCTTGAGACTCTAAAGATATTTTAGACGCTTCATATTGAATTAATGAAGCCTTAGCATCAGCAAAAGCTTGCTCGACATTGGAAGTTAGCGTTTGTTTTTCTTGCTCTAAATCTAAAATGATTCGATCTTTACTAATCTCTGCTCTTTTAACACTTGCATCTGTTCTAAATCCATTAAAAATTGGCACGTTTAAACTAAAACCAACATTGTATCCAAGGTTGTTTTCAATTTGCTCTGCAAATCCATTTTTTTGCAATTCGATTATTGCCTCTCCAGACGTTGCATCAAATCCTGTAACTATAGGTAAAACATCATCTTGTCCTTGTAAATGTTGGTAAGACGTACTTGCACCAACACCAAAACTTAAGGTTGGTAAATACGCGCTTCTTGCAATCTGATAGTTTAACTCAGCATTATCAATATTAAGTTGTGCGCCTTTAATTTCTGGACGATTATCTAAAGCATAAGATAAAATTTCGTTTGAATTTTTGTAAGCTAAGACTGCTTCCGTTAAATCAATATCTACATTTTGAATATCAAAACCTTGTGATGGTATTTGTAATATCTGTGATAAATCTAATAGTGATAATACCACATTGTTTTTGGCATTAACTAAGCGCTCATTATCTGAAGCCAATTGCGATTTAGAGACTAACAAATCTGCACTTGCTCTGGCTCCTGCATCAACAAGTTCTTGTACTTGCTCTAAACTTTTTTGGCTAATTGCTACTTGCTCTTCTGCTTGCTTTACAGCTTCGCGATTAAACAATATATTTAAATACGCATTTACAACATTTAACGAGATATTATTTTTTAAAATATCTAATTGAATCTTACTATTTTCAATACCTAGATCTGCTTGCTTTTGAAGATTTGTATTTCTAAAACCATTAAATAAGGTAACACCTGCATTTAAACCAAACCCATTACCTCTAGAATCTCTAGAAATCCTGCTTCCGTTTTGATCTATAAACGAACCAAAATTCCAATTTTGAGAGGCACTTGCATTTACTGTAGGTAAAAAATTTCCTTTTGCAGATTTTAAATTTTGTTCTGCAATTTGTTGATCTAGCAGTGACTGTCTAACGGTTATGTTGTTTTGCAATGCGTAATCAACACTTTCTTTTAATGACCACTTTTTTTCTTGAGCAAAAGCTGTGAAGCCTACTAAGAATATTAATGTGAATTGTATTATATTTCTAGTTTTCATCTTCGTTATCTTCTTTTGATGCTTTGTTCCACACTTTAATTTTTTCTCCTTCTTTAACACCTTCTGTGATTTCGACATTAATTCCATCAGACAATCCTAATTCAACATCTCTTTTTTCAAAAGTACCTGGAGCTGTTTCAATGTCAACAAATGGTTTTTCAGTAATTCTGTTAAACTGTAATAATGATTCTTTAATTACTAAAATACTGTCCTTGCTTTCCATTTCAATTTCAGCATTAGCACTATAACCAGCTCTAATTTTAGTTGAAGGTTCTACCGTTACATCTGCTTTAATAGTAAACTGTACTGCTCCATTCTCTTCCATCCCCTTAGGCGCCACAAATGTAAGTTTAGCAGGAAACACTTTTTCGTTAATCGCACCTAAAATTACTTTAATATCTTTTCCTTCTTCTAATTTACCAACCTCAGCTTCATCCACTTTACCTTCAAAAATCATTTTGCTCATGTCTGCAATAGTCGCGATTGTAGTACCAGCATTAAAGTTATTACTTTCAATAACTTGATCACCTTCTCTAACCGGAATTTCTAGAATTGTTCCAGGAATTAAAGCGATAATATTTGTATTTGCAGATCCACCACCAGACAATGATCCTCTTTTAATAATTTGGTAATTATTTTGAGCTTGATTTAAAGTTTCTTGTGCTTGGTTTAAAGACAATTGACTGTTTTCAAAATCTTGTCTAGATATAACCCCTTTTTCAAATAAAGCTTTATTACGATCGTATAATGTTTTAGCATTATTAAACGCTAGTTTTGCTGTAGATATTTGTCCACTTGCACCAACCAAACTTTGCTCGTTAGGTACGACTCTAATTTTAGCAATCACATCTCCTTTTTTAACGATGTCACCTTCCTCGACTAGAATTTTATCGATAATACCAGAAATTTGAGGTTTTAGCTCTACTTCTTCCTCTGGATTTAATTTACCTGTAGCTACCGTTTTAGTATTTATTGAGGTATAAAAAGGCTCTGCTGTTTTAAACTCTTCCACTGATTTAGAACTTGAGTCTTTAAAGTATTTTAACACCATTAAAAGTGCTATTACCAAAGCAACAATTACAATTATTTTTATTACTTTTTTCATTTTTATATAGTTTACTCGGTTGATTTTAAAAGTTTTTTAGACTTTACTTTAATTATATTTAATTGATAAAATTATTCTTCTCTTAATGCCTCAATAGGCTTAATACTTGTTGCTTTAAAGGCTGGTATTAGTCCTATTAAAGTCCCTAATACCACCAAAATTATTAAGGCAATAAATACCACTGCTATAGACACTGATGCGTTAACAATAACAGCTTCTGCACCTTGACCAAAAGCACTATCCAACGCTATTAGTATCCAGCCACCAGTAATTATACCTAATAGTCCTGCAACTAAAGTGATTGATACAGCCTCCACAACAATTTGTCTTTTAATCTCATAAGGTGTGGCACCTAAAGCACGTCTAACACCTATTTCTTTAGTTCTTTCTTTAACTGTAATAAGCAATATATTACCAATTGCAAATACACCTGCAATTAAGGTTGCTATACCAACAAACCAGGTTAAAAATTGCATTCCTGTTAAAAATCCAGTGATTTTTGCAAACTCTTTACCTAAATTAAAACTACCAAATGCACGTGTATCATCTGGATGCACTCTATTTAAGTTTCTTAAAATTAGTTTGGAGTCTGCTTCAATTTGCGAAATATCGTATTCTGGTTTACCAGTAATCATCATCCAACCAATATTTTCACCCATATTATATATTTGTTGAAAAGTGGTGAAAGGAATATGAATATCACTAGATGGTCCCATATTAGCATTACCAGTTTCAAACATACCAATGACTTTAAAATTCATTCCGTTTAACAGAATGTATTCGCCTATCATTTCTTCATCTTTTTCAAAAATTTGTTTGTAGATTTCTTCTGAAATAACGACGACTTTCCTATTTTCATCAATATCAGTTTGATTGATAAAACGTCCACGAATCATTTTCTTTTTTTGAACTTGATCTAATAAAGGATAATCACCATTTACGCCAAAATTACCAGACAGAAAATTACGTACTACCAAAGCAGAACTTTGATTTCTTGGTACCACAAACTCAATACCTTCAACATTTTCCTCAATTTTTTTAGCGTCACTTATTTTAAGTTGTACTTGTCTACCTTCCTGAAACCCTTTAAAAGGTTTGCTGGTACTTTGTGCCCAAACAAACACACTATTTGTAGCAAAATCACCAAACAATCTATTAAAAGAATTTTCTAACCCTTTTGCTGAACCAAGTAATCCGATAAGTAGTAAAATTCCCCACCAAACACCAACCATAGTTAATGCTGAACGTAGTTTGTTTTTACTTAAACTATCGTAAACTTCTTGCCATGTATCTCTTTCGAATAAAAACATTATAATTTAGTCATTTCTTAGTGCGACAATTGGTTTAATCTTGGAAGCCTTTTTAGCTGGTAAATAGCCTGCAATACCACCAGCTACAATAAGAGTTATAGTTGCTGCAACAACAACGCTTAAACTTACAGTTGGGTCTTTTATAAAATATTTTTCTAGCATTGGTCCTGCAAACTCTACGACTGTCATCCCAATGAGCAAGCCTACAAATCCAGCAATAACTGTAACTAAAATAGACTCTAATAATATGATTGACACTATCGATTTTGGTGAAGCTCCAAGTGCTTTTCTAATTCCAATCTCTTTAGTACGCTCTTTAACAATAAAAATCATCATGTTACTTATACCAACTATTCCTGCTATTAATGTCCCAAATCCAATAACTAATACCATGACACCTAAACCTCCTGTCATTTGATTGATAGCTTTAGACTCATTAGCCAAGTTTCTAACCCTTATAGCACGTTGGTCATTTTGAGACACTGAAAAACGATCTTTTAGTTTTCTGGTTAAGGCAGTACTAAACCCAATAGCTTCGTCAAAATTCATGCTTGGGTTATAGGTCAAATTGATTTGATCGATATAGTCGTTATTACCATAAATTTGTTGTGCTGTAGACACTGGCATATACATGTAACGCTCTTCATTATCTCCACCATCGTCACTAAACACACCAACCACTTTATATTGGATCCCATTTAAATTAATGTATTTACCAATAGCAGTTGTTTTTAAAAATAAATCCTCTTCTACTAATCGTCCAATAACAACTACTTTAGTTTTATTGTCAACGTCTAATTGATTGATGTATCGACCGTATTCTACTTTAGTATTTTCAAGATATTGATGGTCTGGGTGAACAGCTCTAACACTGTAGCTGTTTTTTTCGTTTCTAAACGAAGCATTTACATTTCTGTATATTCTTGCGGTTATGAATTGTACTTTGTCACCAAACTCGTCTTTAATATACTCATAATCCTCATTAGTAAACTGTATTTGTCTACCAGCTTGTAATCCTTTATGTGCTTTTGAGGTTTGCCCAGAATTTATAAAAATAGAATTAGCAGCATCATCCACAAAAGCGGTATCAAATGTATTGACTAATCCATTGACCACTCCAAATAGAATGGCGAATAATGAAATAGCAAAAGCTACTGTAAAACCAGACAATATACTTCTGGTTCTATTCATGTTTATACTCTGAAATATTTCGCGCCAAAGATCTCTATCAAACATGTGCAGAAGCTCTTTCTTGATTAATAAACACATCCTCCATAATAACACCATCTTTTAATCGCACAATACGCTTACACATATTTGCAATATCCTCTTCGTGTGTTACCATTAAAATGGTTTTACCCTCATCGTTTAAAGATTGGATAAAGTCCATAATCTCATAAGAGGTTTTGGTATCCAATGCTCCTGTAGGCTCATCGGCTAATAATAATTTTGGATTTGCAGCTAAAGCACGTGCAATTGCTACACGCTGTTTTTGTCCACCTGACAACTCGTTTGGTAAGTGAGTAGCCCAATTAGCTAAGCCCACTTTTTTAAGGTGAAACATTGCTTTTTCAATACGCTCTTTTCGTTTTAAGCCTTGATAATACAATGGTAATGCAACATTTTCTACTGCATTTTTATAATTTATTAAGTTAAACGATTGGAATATAAATCCTAAAAATTTGTTTCGGTAAATCGCTGCTTTCTTTTCGGTAAGATTTTTAATAGGGACACCATCAAGTATATACTCGCCTTCATCAGCTTCATCTAACATTCCAATAATATTAAGTAACGTCGATTTTCCAGAACCTGAAGAACCCATAATAGCAACCATTTCGCCTTCTTCAACAGATAAATCAATACCTTTTAAAACATGAAGACTAGAATCGCCAATTGGATAAGACTTATGTAACTTATTTATTTTGAGCATAATTGATGGTTTTTTTGATTGATGATTAACTCAATAACAATTAGACTACAAAGGATACAATTTGTTACAACATTTATTAAAAAATTTTGTTAAATATTGGTTTTAAAGGTTTTTAATAAGATGCTTTTATTCATTCTTTATTCATTTGTAAATAAAACATCTGCGCCAATCATAACATTACCTGTCCTATTATCGTTTTTGTAATCAAACTTAACAATGCCTTTTTTCCATTCTTTACCTCTATATTTAGACCAAGTTAGATTTTCTTCTGTAGCATAGGTAAATCTATACATAGGACCTATAACATCATATTTTTTGGACTCGTTATTAGGATCAATAAATTCAATTCCAATACACATACCTTCTTCTGGCATGAATATATCCATGTCTTCTACATTAATATTTAAAGTGTAATTTTTGTTTTTAGGCTTTACTACTAAGTTTTTGGTGTAAAGTTCATATCCAGGTTTGTCATTTTTGGTATCATAACTATAAAATTTAATATTTAAAGACGCTGTAAAAACAGCATTATTTCTTTTTTTTAATTTTATATAAATATTTTTTAACTTTCCTTTTTTATCCAATGGATTATTTAATAATACGCATGTTTCGTAACCTATTAAAGAGCTTACTCCAGCATTACCTACTTTATCTTCACCAATGGTATGTTTTTTATTGTATTTTTTCTTTTTAAAATCAATAACAACTTCATCTAACTCTGTAATTTTTTCAGAAAGCTTAATATCTAACTTTACATTTATCTGGTTTTTATATTGACTTAAAACAATATATTTAGAATTATACCCAATTGAAGACACCTTTAATGTATCATATAAATGATTTGAAATTTCAAAGCTGTAAGACCCATTATTATTTGAATAAACACCTTTATTTTTAGTCATTAAAGTAATATTTACAAGCTCTAAAGGTTGTTGACTTATTGAATCTAAAACTTTACCTTCTATGGTTTGAGAATAAGAATGGTTAACAATTAGTAGTAAAACTATATAAATAATGTATTTCATACGATAAAATAAAAAAACTCCAAGTAATGTAACATTATTTGGAGTTTTTTTTTAATTCTATCAATATATAGTTTAGCTTTTTTTTACTTTAAAATATTTCCAATAAATAAAAAAGCCTAAACTAAAAACTATGATGTATGGAATGGACATTAGATAGACAATACCATCGTTAATACCTTTTGCTGCAGCTTGACCTTCTTCGTTTTCCAGAACAGCTCTACACATAGCGCATTGTGCATTAGTCTGTAAAAATGAAACGATTAAAAATAGAAATAAAAAAACTTTAGTTTTCATAATTGTAAGGTGCTTAGTAAAGCTTTAAATAGCTGCTACACGTAATAAGGCGAAATCATTAAATACACAATCACACCAGTAACTGCAACGTACAACCATAATGGAAACGTAATTCTAGCTATTTTTTTATGACGTTGTATATTGTTTGTGATTGCTCTAACATAAGTTATTAATACAAAAGGAATGACTACTACCGATAATGCAATGTGTGTTATTAAAATAAAAAAATAAATAGACCTAATTGCGCCTTCGCCTCCAAATTTAGCAGAATCACTTGTCATGTGATAAGCGACATACATAACTAAGAATATTACTGATAACGAGATTGCAAACTTCATTAAGTTTTCATGCAGCTTACGTTTATTATTTTTAATTGCCCAAACAGCTACCAATAATACAAATGCTGTAATACCATTTATAGTCGCGTAAATAGGTGGTAAAAATGTTAAAGGCTCTACATTAAAACCTAAGTCTTTTAATTTAACTGTAAATAAAGCTGCTACAGCTAAAGGAATAATAATTGAAAGTATAACAATCCACTTATTATACTTTTGTTCGGCGTTTAGTTTTCTTGTACTCATAATTGTAATTAATAGGTATGGCTAGATTAGGACGCGTTAAGTTTACTCTTGTAATAGTTTTGCAATGTCTTCTTTTAAGATTGTAATTTCTTGTTCATTACCATCTTCGTCCATTTTTTCTTGCTCGCTAATTACACCTTTATAAAATATTTTAGGATTACCAAAAGCATCTGTTCTAGATCTTAAATATCCTTCTTTATCCACTAAAGCAAAATCTCCTGAATGTTCAAAGTTTTCAACATTAACAAAAATATTAAATCCAATATTTGATAATTGGTAAATAGCCTCTTTATCTCCTGTCATTAAATGCCAATTTGGACTAGTAACACCATAATCTGCAGCATAAGCCTTTAGGATTTCTGGAGTGTCGTTATCTGGCATAATACTAAATGATGCAATACCAAACTCTGGATTATCTTTAAATGTGTTTTGTATAGATGCTAAGTTAGAGCTCATTCTTGGGCAAATGGTAGGACACGTTGTAAAAAAGAAATCCACCACATACACTTGACCTAAATAGTCCTTATTAGTTATTGTTTTACCATCTTGATTAGTAAAACTAAATTCTGGCACTTTTTTACGCTCTCCATTAATTACTAAATAGCCTACATCTGATTTATTTGGCGCATCGCTTTTTGGATTAACAATAACGCCTTTACTTCTACTCTCGTCTGTACGATTAATATCCTTATTACTAATTCTATCTATGATTTTAGGAATAAAAATAATCCCGAACAATAATATAATGAATGAAATACCTACGTAAGAATAATTTGCTTTTTTACTCATGGTAATGCTATTAGTTTGTGTCTCCTTTTAAATCGTCTGCACGTCTAGAGGTCGAGTTAAACTCGCCTTTACGTTTTTGTCTATACTCAGTAAACAAAACACGTAAATCATCTGCTCCCATGACATTTTTAAGCTGTGCAACTTCTGATGCGTTATAAGCAGTAAGCGGATAAGCTTGCTTACCTTGTTCTATTTCTTTTTTGGTTCTGTTATCTAAACGTCCACGCTGATTTAATTCCTTATCAACAATGTAAACTTTGTTAGTTGCTAAATTAAAATCTAAGACTTCACTTGACCTTAAGCTATTAAACATTTTTTTAGTATCAGAGTCATCCAACTCAACAAAATGCCAATATTTAAGTTCTCCGTATTTAGTTAATTCTTTTTTAAGTCTATCTGTAGCGTCTGATGTAGATTTAGACACCAACATAATAACTTGAAACTTTTTAAAGCCTTGAAACTTATCGTAGATTAATTCTTTTAGATTAGAGGTTTCAACAACTTTTGATTCTGGATCTTTTCCTAAAAAACCTAAAACTGTGATATGATTTTCTAATTGTAAGTCTGTTGTTGCTGAAGACAAGTTTTGAAAATCAAGAACATAATTTTTAACAACGTCTAAAGGATTGTAGTTATTAGTAGAAGGATATAAAAACAACAAAAAGATTACTGGCAAAAAAAATAAAGCACCTAAGGTAATTCCTTTTTTCAATTTCTTTTTATCCATAATCTCAATGCTTTTTTTAATTATACAAAAATAAAAAAGGTGGCTTTAATAAACCACCTTTTAACTATATTTTATATCGATTTCTTCACTTAGAAATCTCTTTTGATAAATCCTTTGTCGTACACATCAAAAACGTAACCTCCTTCTTGTAATAATATAAATACTAAGTAACAAATAAGGAATATTCCTGTCCAAACAACAGCACGTCTTAATCCAGGTAATTCATCACGCATGTGCATGAAATCCCAAGTAATATAATATGCTTTAACAATTGTTAAGATGATAAAAATCCAGTTTAAAAGTTTCATCCCTAACACAACGTTGGTTCCCCAAGATGGTTTGTAGATACCTAAAACAACCTCTACAGCTGTAATGATAGATAACAAGATTAAAACTCCCCAAATTTTTTGAGTATTAGATTTAAACTTAATTAATCCTCTAAATATTTCTAATTTATGTGCGTCTGCCATGATATTTCTTTTCTATAAAATTATTAAACTAGGTAGAAGAATGTAAATACAAATACCCAAACTAAATCTACAAAGTGCCAGTAAAGACCAACTTTTTCAACCATTTCGTAGTTTTTACGTCTGTCATATGTACCGATAACAACATTAAAGAAAATAATGATATTAAGCACAACTCCTGAAAATACGTGAAATCCGTGAAATCCTGTAATAAAGAAAAAGAAGTCTGCAAATAATGGCGAACCATATTCGTTTACATGTAAGTTAGCACCTTGAACTACTAATTTACCGTTTTCTTTAATTTGTTTTAAAGATTGCTCTCTTGTTAAGATTGTTTTTTCACCTTCCTCGTTAATGATTTGCGTTCTAACTAATACATTAGGATTAGCTTCCATACCTTTAACGATATCGCTTACTTGGTATGCTGGTAAAGTACCTTCTCCTACAAACCAAAGTCCATTTTTACGCTCATGCTCTACTCTGTCTGTCGGTGCAGCAGTAGCAAAATCTGCTATAGCCAAACGTTTAAAAGTTTGTTCACCATCAACAGTTACATTTTCTCCAAACTGAAGGATGTTACCACCTTTTGTTTGTACAGCACCAAAGTCCCCTTTAATAAAAGTATTCCACTCCCAAGCTTGCGACCCAACAAATATTAAACCACCAATAATGGTTAAAAACATGTACCAAGTCACTTTTTTCTTGTTTAAATGGTGACCAGCATCCACTGCTAATACCATTGTCACTGAAGACATGATTAATACAAACGTCATAAACGCTACATAAATCATTGGATAATTACCATGGAAAAATGGTACGTGAGTAAAAACCTCGTCTGCAATTGGCCAAGCATCAATAAATTTGAATCTTGAAAAACCATAGGCTGCTAAAAACCCAGAGAATGTTAATGCATCTGATACGATAAAAAACCACATCATCATCTTACCATAACTTGCTTTTAATGGTTGGTTACCACCTCCCCAAGTCTTTCCTTCTGTATCAGTAGTTGCAACTGTAGTATTCATAGTGTTAAATTAGTTGTTAAAATGTGGCACAAAAATAATCATTTTATTCAGTTAAAAAAATACCAAACTCTAATTTTATAGTATCTAAATAAGGTTTTGGTCTTATTAGATCAATATTTTTTTAGTTTAGAAAAAAGTATAAGAAAAAAAACAGGTAGATCCATAGCAAGTCAACAAAGTGCCAAAAGGTTTCTGCTAATTCAAATCCAACCATATTATCTTGAGAATATTTACCTCTTAAGTGATTGATTAACACCACTAGTACCGGAATCAAACCTACTAGCACGTGTACTATATGTACTACTGCAATTAGGTAAATATAAGTTACTGTAATATTACTTGTTGGTCCTGTAAAGTTAAATCCTAAGTCTATAATTTGATTAAAACCTACAAATTGATTGTAAATAAAAAATAACCCTAACACAAATGTTAAAGTTAGCATTGCAGTAGTTAATCCATTTTTACCTTGCTTTAATGCTCTTTTAGCGATTATAAAAGTAATACTACTTATTACCATTATTATAATACTAATCCAAAATGGCTGAGGCATTTGAAAGTCATTAAGCCAATCTGGTCTAGAACTACTTACAATAAATGCACTAGTCCATCCTGCAAAAGACATAATTAAAGACGCTATACCAAAGTACAACATCATTTTTTTTGCACGTCCCGTTTTTTCTTCTAAAGTCCCTTGAGTTAAATCCATTTTATCTTATAAATTTATCAATAACGTATACAATCTGTATTAATGTAATATATAGTACGCTTGACAACATTAATTGTTTTGCTGCTTTTTCAGTCATTTTTTTATACAATTGAATAGCATAATACAGCATGACTAATCCTAAACTTAAAACTATTATTGCTGCAACGATAGATAATTTTAATTGTCCAGTTACACCAAATACTGGAACAATAGACACTAAAATAGTCCAAACCGTGTATAAAATGGTTTGCACTGCTGTACCTTTATCTTGTTTACCTGTAGGCAACATAAAAAAGCCTCCACGCTTATAATCTTCAAATAAAAACCAACCAATTGCCCAAAAATGAGGGAATTGCCAAAAAAATTGTAAAGCAAATAAAGTTCCTGGTTCAATACCAAAATTATCTGTTGCTGCAACCCAACCTAACATAAAAGGAATAGCTCCTGGAATAGCTCCAACAAATACAGATAATGGTGTTTTTGTTTTTAAAGGCGTATAAACGCTTGTATATAAAAATATTGAAATGGCTCCAAACATTGCTGTTTGTGCGTTTATTGAATATAAAATACCAATACCTAAAATAGTAAAAACACAAGCTATTAAAAAGGCTGTATTAACCGTCATACGACCAGAAGCAACAGGTCTGTTTCTGGTACGATGCATTAAGGCATCTAAATCTTTTTCAATAATTTGATTAAAAGCGTTACTGGCTCCAACCATAAAATAACCTCCTAAAGCTAGCAATAAAACAATTTTTAGGCTGATAGTATCTGCTCCTAAAAAATAACCAGCAACTGATGAAAACACGACACTTAAAGACAAGCGCATTTTAGTGATTTCTTTAAAATCTGATAATGCTGTATGTTTAATTGTAGGGGTTACAGTTGTACTCAAACCAACGCTATTTTTTTTGCTGATGCAAAGATACTGCTAAAAAGGAATTTGGCATAAAAAAACCACAAGGTTTTTAGGCTTGTGGTTTTTTATGATTTAATAACATCAGTTAAAATAATAATTACTATCAACTTCTTTAAATACTGTTTCCCATTTTGATTCTGTTTTTTTTAATAAATAAATTTTACTGATAACAAATTTACCCTCATGAATTGTTTCATATACTATTGCCTTATCCTTTTTTAAATTATAAACAGGAACAGAAATGTCTAACTTTTTGTTTGTATCATAATTAGTAAAAACTATTTTATGGTTTGCTTCTAAAGCCCATTTTTTTGTGACTTCCTTTGTGTAATTAAATGAATCTTTTAAAAATGTTTCTGCCAATTTATTTACACCTTTACCCATTTTAACATAGTAGTCTCTAATAATTGGTTTTTCATATGAAATAACTGAATCAATTTTATAGTAAACTGAGTCGCTTAGATTAGTTTCTTTATCCTCTTTACAGGCATACCTAAACACTGTGTTTTTTGTATTTCTATATCTAAAAAATTCTTTTATTCTTTTATTATTAGTTTCTAAATTAAAAAATAAAGAATCAGATTCAGAAAAGTTGCTTTCTGATAAAATTGAACTTAAAATTTTTTCATCGTCGCTCTTTTTCTTACAAGAAAAGATAGTAAAAACTGAAATAATTACTAAAAATAACTTAGCAGTCATCTGCTTGTGCATTAAGCGTGTTATCTTGTTCATCTGTGTATTTATTTTTAAGTTCCTTAGTAGTATTATCTCTAGTATCTATTAATAACATAGAAGGTGTGTTATAAAAAGAGACTTAAAAAAAGTAAAATTGACAAATGGTTTTTTGATTTTTTCATATTGATTTATATTAGGTTGCTCAAATCAAAAAAAAAAAAAAAACTTCTAAAGTAATTTATTTTTCAAAATATTGCTGTGATTTAAACCACACTTGACTGATCTTCAATCTAAAAAGGCTAAAAAAACCATCTTTTACAAATCAAAATACCAATTAAATAAGTCTGTTCTAATCCCAAAATTAATCCAAACTGTACTGTTGTTATAAACCGAAGCTGTTTGTGCTTCTGGGTTAAAATTACGATAACTTAAATTTACAAATGCTTTTAAATTAGAGGCTGGATTAACCAAATAGCCTAGTTGTGTACTTGCGTTTACAGATGTTGTTTTTATACCTTGACCTATTGTTACACCTGTATCAAAAGGTCTGTCGTTATAATCTTGATAGACATCGCCACCATAACTAAAATTGTCTGTACCATCGTTTACATCAAAACCTCTAATACCTGTTACTAATTTTGCCTCTCCAAACCAACGGTCTTTTTGATAGCGTCCAATTAACACCAACTCTCTAAAATTTGCTCCCCAAAGGTGAGCCATAGGTTGATTGTTGTGCGCATAGTTTAATACAATTGTATTATGAGAATAGGTATATGGTCGTACTTGATTATATTCTGCTTGAAGCATTAAGTTTTTAACTTTAAAGGCATTGTAATATTTTGCACCTAATTGGAAACCAAATTTGTTTTTCCAGCTTTTGTTTCCTCCAGTGACATCGTTTAAAGAAAATTCGTCTAAAATAAATTGACCATATACATTTGCATTATCACTAAGTTTGTATTTACCTGATGCTCCTAATATTGCATTACCTGCACCTTGACCAGTTTCAAACTCTATAGCTCTAAAAAATATTAATGGGTTTAGGTAATTGATATCAAAACCTCTGTCATTAGTATTTTCCCAGATTACAGACTCAAACAAACCTAGATTAAAACGTTTGGATACATTCCAACTTAAATAATGGTTTGCAATATATTTTGTTCTGAATGCTTTATCCACCACTGCTGCATCACGCACATCTTTTAACCAAGTCCATGTGTTGGTATATTTAATTTTCCAGAATGTTGTGTTTAATTTTAAAAAAGGGTAAGGACTTGCCACGTCACTTTGCAGTAAACTTCTATAACCATCACCTATAAATTGTTTGCCATGTCCAAACTGGACGTTTAAAAATTTAGCTGGTGTATACGATAAATAAGCTTCTGCTGCTGGATAATCATAAGCATCCTCTTTAAAGCGTTTGGCAATACCACGACCTGGTATAATTGCAGGATCTGGTCCAAATGCTTTTAAACTTTCGGCATATTGATTGTAATATTCTGCAAAACGTCCTTGACTTTCAAAAACTGAAGCCGAAAAACTAAGTTTACTTCCTAAACCTCCTTGTATGTACAAGCCTCTAGTATTGTTGTACGTTGTACCAAAATCTGCATCTGTATCTTTTCCTAATTGTAAATCAAGAATAGGGTCTACTGTAAACCAATAATCTTCGCCTTGTATTTGTGCCAAATGCTCATTCCAAAGCTTACGACCTAACCATGATTCAGCATCTTTTTGCAGCTTTAAATTTTCAGCAGAAAAATCGTAATAATTTGAAACATCTTCATAACGATAAGGTTTTGATGCTGTATGACTATTAGTTCCTATCCTATTAATATCCTGATCAAATCTAAAGTAGTTTTCATGAGAAAAAGGAATATTGATTTGACTTGTATAAGCTTTATTGGTATACTTAGTTGTTGCTTTTTGCACACTGTCAAACTCTTGCTTTGCTTTTTGTTGCAAATCCGTTAATTGCGCAATTTGATTTAAGTCACTATTATTATCCGCTTTAACATCAGTAATACTAGGCAACGCTTGAGGTGTGTTTTTCTGATTTAATGGAAAATATAAATTAAAACTGTATTGCTTAAACGTTGGATTACCATTGTAAGTGGCTGGTTGGATAGTAGGAAAAGCTTCAAAAACGCGTTTAGCTTCTTCTTTTAAATCTTTACTATGTGCATCAATATAAATAGTTTTAAAGTTACCGTCTTTGGTGACTTCAAAAATTATTGCCATTTGACCAGTATAGTTTTTATCAATACTATCTGGAAGTTTAAATTCTGAATATATAAGTTTATATACTTCTTGATTAAAGCAAAGATCTAATTGTTTTACCTCAGCATCTTGACAATTCTCAAAACGAGGTGGTATTTGATAATCAGTTGTATCTTGAGCGTAGATTACAGCTGAAGTACATAATAATAGTCCTAAAATGAACGTCTTCATATTTAGATTGAGGTTTTAATTTAGCCGAAAGATACTGCTTTTTATTAACGCTTTAAAATAGAAAAGTCGCTACCATTATCTAGTAGCGACTTAATATTTATTATTTATATATTAATACTTAACCTGAAAAGCAATTGGCAAAGTATATAATACTGAAACCGGTTTACCACCTTGTAATCCAGGCGTCATTTGTGGTACTTTACTAACCACTTTTTCTGCTTCTTTTTCTAATCTTTGGTGTGGTGCTCTTGTTTGCACTAACTCAGCTTCTCCAAACTTATTAATTCTAAATTGAATATAAATTTTTTGAACACCTTCCTTTAAACCCAATTCTGCTCCTAATCCTACATCAAATCTACGTTTTACAATCTTTGTAAGATTATCAGACATACATTTTCGTCTTTCGTCATTAGTAGTTGCGCTTTCACAACCAGGAAAAATAGGCATAACCTCGACCTTCTCAAATGGTAATTCTAGTTCTGGATCTACTTTTGGAGGATCTAAAGCTCCTAAATCCACTGTAACATTACCTTTTGGTTTTGTTGGCTTTACTATTTCTGTAATCAAATTATCAGTTTCCTTTTTATCAGGCGTATCATTATCAATAATTTCGGGTTTGATAATATGGACTGGCTTGGTTTTTACTGGCTCTGATGTTTCTACAGCATCTGGCTCTACTAAAACTGAAGGCGCAAACATAGCATCATTTTCAGAATCTACGTATGCTGTTAGTGGTATACTGTAATTATTAGACTGAAAACGCATTTCTAATGCACCATAGGCAGCCAATAGACACATAATTAACCCAATCTGGAAGTACAACGACGAGTTTTTTTGTAAATTTGCATCATGTTTTTGTGATTTTTGCACGTTTTTCTCATTTTGGCGAGTGAGATCACGAGATTCTTTCGAATTTTTCATAATATATATAGTTTAAATGTTAATGTTATGACAAAATCACAATAAGCATACCAAAAACAAAAATCCCGTTACTTAATTGTAACGGGATTTTTAATATATATGGAATATGTATTACTCTACTTTGAAAGTAATTGGTAATCCGTAAGGTACATTTACTGCTTTACCTCTTTGTCTACCTGCTTTCATTTTAGGTAACTTACCAATAACTCTTTTAGCTTCTGCTTCTAATTTAGGGTGTGGTGCTCTTGCTTGAATGTTTACAATATTACCAGTTTTATCAATTTTAAAACCAACATTAATTCTTTTAATACCACTATCTAAACCTAACTCTTGTGCTAAGTCATTGTTAAAATTCTTTCTTACAAACTTTCCGATTTTCTCAGACATGCATTTTTTCTTTGCATTGTTGTTAGGCTCTCCTTCACAACCTGGATATACAGGTACATTTTCAATAATTGAAAATGGTACATCTACATCTTCTTCTACTGCTTCAACCTCAACATCTGCAATTTCGATCTCAACAACTTCTTCTTGAGTAGTTTCAGTAGATTCTATAATTGTTTCTTCCACATCCTCTTCATCTTCTACAACTTCAATTACTTCTGGAGCAGCAGGTGGTGGTGGAGGTGGTGGAGGTGTGTTAAGCATTTCTGTGATAGGAACATCATCATCATCTTCGTTATCAAAAACTAATTGTCCTATATCAATATCTGACTTATCAGTTGTTGTATAATTGATTGCTGAGTAAGATAAAAATAGCATTAATGCTAGTCCTACTGCTACGTAAAGAGAACTATTACGTCCTACGTCTGCTTTTGTATTTTTCTTAGATTCCATATCTGTAAATTTAAACTGAATGCTAAAATAACTATTTATTTGTCAAAAAAACAAGGTATTAGTTGTTTTTAACTTTCAAGTTTGTAATTAAATTAATTAATAACACTGCTAATAGTGTTCCTATAATATTTGCTATAACGTCTTTGTAGTCTGCTTGTCTAGTTTGTGTTGTCACCTCCTGTAATATTTCAATAATTATGCCAAATGCTATGGAAAAAATTACTGTTATCTTAATGGCTTGAGGTTTACTTTTTTTAAAAGTTGTAAAAAAAGTATAAAACCATAAGCAAGTAAAAACAAAATAAGCAGCTGCATGAATTACTTTATCATTATTGTTTGGCATCTCTATAACACCCTTTACCGTTATCAAACATGATACTAGTAAAGCAATGCAATAACCAATACTAATGACAGGAAGTAATTTACGCACCAATTAAAGCCTTATAGTCGTCTGCTGATAATAACTTGTCTAATTGAGAGGCATCAGATACTTTTACTTTAACCATCCAACCGTCACCATAAGGATCTGTGTTTACTTTTTCTGGTTCATCTTCCAACGTATCGTTAAAAGCTACAATTTCTCCAGATACAGGTAAAAATAAATCTGAGACTGTTTTTACAGCTTCAACTGTACCAAATACTTCATCAGCCTCAAGAGTTTCATCTAACGTTTCTACTTCAACGTAAACGATATCTCCTAATTCGCTTTGTGCAAAATCAGTAATTCCAACGGTAATTTGGTCTCCTTCAATTTTAACCCACTCGTGGTCTTTAGTGTATTTTAATTCTGCTGGTATGTTCATTATATATTTATTAAGTGAATTGCAAATGTATCTAAATGACTATTAATTTCAAACAATGCTTTCTTAATTTCCAAAATTATATCGTAACGTTAATCCTGATCTAATAGTTGTTTGAGGAAACGCTGTTGAAATTGCATATTCAGAGAAAGAATAATCAAAATAAAACACACCTGTTAGGTTTTTACTAAAGGCATATTCTGCATTGTATTTAAGACCCCAAATAGTTTGACCGTTTGTAATTTGATTATTTTCTAGGTCTAAATAACGTATGATGGTTTTATTATCTCTTACAGATAAATCTGCAGACATAATTAAATCTGAAACAATCGCTTTTTTAGGACCTGCTAAATTAGATTTAATACGTAAATCTTTAATACGATATCCTAAACCAACAACGTACTCGTTACCTGCTATTTCTGTCATTAAATTATTATCAAAACTTAATGATAGCATTCTATCTTTTCTCATTTCTAATAATATTCTAACCGAGTTTTTAATTTCCATGTCAAAACGGAATAACGGACTAAACATCTCTGTAAGGGTTACGCTGCTATATAAGTTTTCACTTTTAAAATTTCCTGCTTGATCTAAATCTTCGCTAGGTTGTAAGTCATAATCTAGTCCATAGTCTATACCATCAAAATCTAAATTTGTTCTAAATTGTCCTATACTATAACTTGATCTATAACCATGTGTTAAAGAGAAACGTTTGAAACGTTTTTTAAACCATTTCATTTTCATGAAACCAGAATACTTTACGTCCCAGTTTGGTATTGGCACGTTTCTTAATGCACCAAGTTTAGTTTTACTTGTTTTTTGACCTGTATAAGCACTTACAAATGCTGGCAATAATACTTGTTGACTTGTTTTACCAAAACCTTTAGGATAACCGTCAGCATCAACATCGTTTGGATCTGATCCATTTTGTACTGCTAGTCGTCTTGCTATGTCTAACCTATTACTTCTAAAGTCATCAAAAGCTTGAGAACTAGTCTCGTCACTCTTACCAAAAGCAGTTGGCAATGTAAAAGATGAAATACTAAAATTACCAAATGTATTAGGCGTTAATGATAAGTATTGTCCGTTTTCTACTCTGTAGTTTTCTGTATAATTTTCTGCGTAAGTCCTAAATCCAACTAAATCTATTTTAAAATCACTAAAAGGCTCAAGGTTAGCTGAAAGATCTAATTGCTTAGTTTGGTTAGTAGTATACTGTTGGTTAAAATCAGGAAAGGCAGTTAACCAACCATTTCTGGCAGCTAAATCTCTAACATCACTTTGACTTCCAAAAGTATAACCTATAGTAGGTTTTGCTGTTCCTAAAAAACCTGGAGTTTGTAAATAACCTGGTAAAAAAGTACCATTAGTCTCGCTATATACTGCTTGAATACGTTTTATTGAGGTTAATAATCCGATACCAAAATTACCTATTTTAGATCCTATACCATCACCTGCTTTTTTAGCCTTCTCTTTTTCTTTATTTGCAATACCTGGAGGTCCAGCAGTTCTAGATGTTCTAGCAACTTTATTTCCTCTAGATTTAGTTTTAGCAGAAATTCCTAAATATTTATACAACTTATTCATGTCTAAAGTTGAATTAATATTATGTGTATTTCCGTTTGATATTGTGTTTCCTAAATTATAAGTCAAACCATCGTTACCAACTAAATTACCAAATAAGTCAGACCCTTTTTGCCACTGGAACAATCCTGAGTAAGAATAGGTTGCTTTTAAAAAGCTTAAAGTTGGTATTTTACTAAGTGGAATCTCATAATTAATTCCAATTTGTTGTTGTTGTCTATTTGGATCTCCAAAATCAAAGAAACCATCCCATACGTCTAATAATGGATCTGGCTCTCCATTAATAATATTATCCTTGAAGTAATTTCTAACAATATTATTATTTGATGAAGAATAATTTACCTGAAGCGACTTTGTCAAATTCCAATTAAGATTGTACTGGTAGTCAAAATTATAATTACGTCTATACAACTCTTCTAAACCAATATTGTTACCTGTTAAATCTAAATCTCTAAATTTTTGACGATTAAATTGTCTATTTAAATCTGTATTTATAGTAAAACTAGCAGGTAAGACATTAAAGTTCAATTCTTTTAAAAACTTCCAATACTTACCAGTAAATAACGAATCGTTTTTCTTGAAAGGTTCAATTAACTTAGGTTCAAAGTTATAAGCGTAATTTACACCTGCTCTAACCTGTTTATCAACAGATCTTTCAATCTCAAAGTCACGATGCTCCATTTTGTTATAAGAATAATTTAGCGTTAAGTTTTCTACATCATAAAAACTTGGTTTAGCCTCTCCTGTTCTATTCTTTTTAACACCTATAAAGTTTATACTTTTACGCTTTGTGTATGTTTCCGATTGTTCTAAAATCAAATCTCTTTCTGCATCATCAACAGCAGCATCCAAACGTGTGTCTAACTCAATATCTTCGTATTGTTGATCATACTTTGGTGTAATAACTTCCACTCCTTGACCGTAATTAAACGGAATTTGAATTCCCCATTTTTTAGGCAGTAATTGACCAACATTTACATTAGTTACTACATCATATTGTTTACTATCTTCAAGACTACGCTCATTTGGTCCTTGGTTTACATTTCCAAATCCAGCAGTACTCATTCTACCAGTTGCACTTACACTAGCAAAATCTGCTAATTGTGTATCAACCGTAACAATTGCTGCCCAACCACCTTCGTTTTCTAGTTCTGACAAACGCAATTCGTTAAACCAAATCTCTCCACATTGCAAGTTATTTGTACCATTTTTGACACCAACCATTAATGTTCTAACATCTCCAAAATTAGGATTTCCTTTTATAGCAACACGTTGTTGTCCTAAAACATAACCACCATATTGATCTATAACTGGTACTAAATCTCCACCAACTACATCATAAAAATTTGCTGTACCATCCGTTAATGTTTGGTTGCTTATCCCTAAAGACTTAATACGTTGTAAAATTTCTAATTCTATATTAATTTCATTCTCTTCTGGCCAATACGCTTCGGCAGATCCACCTCCATTATACACTTTTAATGGTACTTCTATTTGATAGTAATTTTCTGTAAGGTCATTACCCATTCTAATAAAACCTACTAAATCAGAATCTGTAAGTCCAGGTGTTTCTCCATCTCTAGCATGCATAAACATTCTCAGTTTTTTGTACTGACGCATATCTACACTAATATTTTTAAATACTGCTCTGGAGTCTTTAGCTTTAAGATCACAAACATCTACGACAAGTGCTTGTTCATTTTGTCTAACAATAGTGTTGTTATTGTTAAGCTGCTCTGGCACTACACTTGGTGGCGAAACATAACTTCCGTCATTTTCTTGCGTACTTACAGCACCAACAGTAAAGGCTGTATCATCAAAATCTAAAGGTGTTGCACCACCATCTAATGACAATTGAAAACGTCTCCAATCACTACGAACCAGCTCTAATGTTCCAAATCTTAATGTTGTTTGTTGCTGAAAATCGTTAAGGTACATTCTAGAAAATCTTATAGAACGTAAATCCGTAATACCATTTACAACAAACTCGTCATCTGTACGAATAGGAATTCTAAACTGATACCATCTAGGATATTCAGTTTCTCCATTTGGTAGTACTCTAGGATTGTTAGTATCTGTTACGTTTTTTGTATCAACAATATACTCGTTATTAATATTTAATGATGCTGGAGTTATATCAATTTGATACTCAAAATAACTATCAATAGTATTCATGGTATTATCCCTATTGACATCCTCTACATCTGGTTGCGTTGTTGACCCTCTATTAGTATCACTAAATGCATCTGGAGAGTTACCATCTACACCATTATATAATTTGTATCTGTTAAATACGTCACCTTCTGCATTTAAATAATAATCATAATTATCTTTTGCAGGATCTGTTAGTCCGGAAAAACCTGAAGGAAACTTAGCTGCTTCCTCAACATCATCATATCCATCAAATCCAACATCTTGATTGGTTCTTTCTTGGCCAGTTGTATCAAACGCATAAATTAAGGCTTGATTTTGTGGCACTACAGATTGAAACACCGTTTCTGGCAGCAAACTAATATTTCCATCTTGAGGTAAACCGTTTTCATATTGTTTACGTCCATCCTTAAGCACATCTTCTGATATATTACCTAAGTTAATAAATAATTTTCCACCTGGATTTCCTGGGTTTTCCTGAAATGGATCCTGTAACCAAAACTCGATATATTCAACATTTGCTTGTTCAAAATCCGTAGATGTAATCTGTCTTGTTATTCCAGCCCAACTACTTTCTGGGTTAGGTATTACACCACTTTCTGTACCTGGCTCAAAGTTATATGGACCTCGTTCTTGAGGATAATATGTTAAATCTAAAGTATTTAAAACTGATGTTTGACCTTGAGCAATGTCCTGTTGCGGAAACAGCTCGTTAACAAAAACGCGACTAGTATATAATCCTGACATATCATCATCTGATATTCCTGATGGTCTTTGACTACCATAAAATATAGGATCAATAGTATACCAGTTAAGCATGGCTCTACCATAACCGTTTTCTATTCCGTTATTATCTAACGCTGTAGAATTATTTACATTAAGTGGTCTACTTGATAAGCTCCAAGATTGTGCAGATTTAAGATCTATTCCGTTTTGTGTACCTTCAAAATCATCGATATAAGCAGTCGCTTCTCCATTAAAATCTGTTCCTTTTGGTGCACCTGGTAGTAAGTATGCAAAATCACCTCTAACTGAAATATTAGATGGTGCATCTGTATCAATATTAGGTAATTTATTAACTAACCTAGATAAAAACGGTACTTCCGAAGAATAATTAGCATTAAAACCAAAAATGGTATTATTTATAGGCTCATTAGCATAATTAGCTTTTTGAGTAATTGGACGTTCATTTAAATTAATATATGTTCCTCCAATTACAAAATTGTCATTAAACTTATGTTCTACATTTAATCCAGTATAACGTTTAGTTTGCTGTCCAAAAATCGAATTATTTTCGGTTGATACTTCAATTGGAATGTTGGATGCTTTTAAACCTTCATCAATAATATAAACACGTCCTAATTGGTAATTAACTGTATAATCTTGTCCTTCTACTAAAACACGTCCTCCAGCTGATACACGAACGGATCCTCTTGGTACATTAAATCCTCCAATTGGGATTCCGTCTCCACCTGAAGATTTATAACGTCCTTTAATTTGGAATTTATTTTTTTGACTCTCGTCTAATGCTGCTGTTTTGGTTGCTTTATAAAGTAAATCATAAACATACTTTTCTTGATTGGCATTGGTATATATATCTGCTTCATAATCCGACGCGTTATTACCTGTATTACCGTCGTTATCTAAAACATCAAATAAATAACGACCAAAAGGTTCTACTTTAGTAAATACAATTTTACCATTTTGCGGAATTACAGTAATGCCTGAAACAAAGTCAAAGAAACCGTCTCCATTAGTTTGTGGATCGTTATTGTAATTTAATCTATCAAAATTAAATAAGCGTAATAATGTGGTTTGATCTATAGGTTCGCCTTCAAAATCGGTTCCGAAAGGCGTACCTTCTACAGCAGTAATATAGTTTACAGGAGCTGATTCGTTATAAAAAATATTTAATTTAAAATCTTCTTGAGTTAATTGAAAAGCGCCTGTATCGTAAACGTTTTTCATCATTAAATCCCATATTGGTTGAGAGACACTAGTGATACTACTTTTTAATAGTTTTAATACTAATGCATTATTTGTAACATTAGTAACTTCTCCACTTGAATTTACAGCAACATCTGTTGCTCCAATACCATCATTTGCAAACTCTCCTACCTGAAATACTTGTCCTCCGACTGTGTATTGGTAAGCAACCGCTAAGACTTCGTCATTATTTAATCTTTGGTTTAAAGAAATATAACCCAATTGTGTGTTTAGGGTATATTCTTGACCTTCTATTAATTTTCTAGTATTTTCTTGCTTTGCATAATCAAAACCTTCATTAAAACCTGAAATTGAGATTCCGCTTTGCGCTGTTGCAATATCTCTAATTGCATTATTTAATTGCGATCCTGCGTTACCAATGTTAGTTGGATCTAATCCATTGTTTCCGTTATCCGGAAATGCATTAGGTCCTCCTGTAACAGAAACGCCTGGATTACCAATGATACTGGTTTCTCCTAAATCTTGGAAAGCAACAAAGTTTCTAACATTTTCAGTACGATTACTTCTGTTAGTTATCCAAACCTCTATTCTTGTAATTTGAATATTATTATTAATAAAAGGGTAATTAGATAGTGCTTGATCGTAGTTATTACGGAAGTATTGTCCTAAGAAAAAGTGACGATTCTCATCATAATCTCTAATAAAAAACTCAAACTCGTCTAATGTTCCGCCACCTTGAGCAGTTACTGACCTAGCGTCAGAACGCTGATCTGAGAATACTCCTGTAATTGTTGTTTTACCAAATTTTAATTGTGTTTTTACACCAAAAAGACTTTGTGCTCCAGAAATTAAAGAGCTATTAATTGGCATACTAACGTTACCAACTTCAATTTTTTGAATGATATCATCTTCGGTTGGTGTGTATTCTAACTTAATTAAATTTTGAAAATCAAAAGTAGATTGTGTGTCGTAATTAGTTGTTACTTGTAATCTTGATCCTACTTTACCAATCATACTAAGACTGATACGTTGGTCAAAATCGAATGAAAAATTACGTCTGTTTCTTGGAGAAAACGATGGATTATCCTGTTTAGTAAATAAGACACCTAAATCCATTTCAACAGTACCTTGTGGTATTATGGATATTGGTCCTTCACCAAAAATACTTTCAAAAAAACTAGAGTTGACATAAAACTCTGGTATTAAGTTTTTCTGAGCTTCTTTTACATCTCCTTTTTTACCGTCGTAAGCATCAATCTTATCCTTATAATACGATTTCAAATTCTGGCTTGATACTAATTCTAAATACTCATCTGGTGTTAGAATTACTGGATAATTAATATTAAACTCTCCAACAGTTTCAGTATATATGTATCTATCCGTTACAGGATCATACGTGTATTTAGATTGTATACTTGATGGATTTTGCATTTGGATATTCCCTAAACTAAAACCTGTTTTGGTACTATCTTGTTCTACTTCATTTTCTTCTTGAGCAAAAGAAAATACTGAGACTAACAATGCAAAAGCAGTTAGTAAAAAATGTTTAAGGGATTTATAAAAGCTAAGTTGACTTGTATTCAAAATAAATTATAAATTTTTTAGGGCTAGTTTGATAATTGTTTCTACGTTAGCTTCTGGTTGGTCTTTGACAATTTTATCCAGTACTTTTTCTGCTTGTTTTTTAGCAAAACCTAATACTTCTAAAGCAGATAACGCTTCATCTTTGTTAGTATTGCTTTGACTTACAGAAACTTCGTCTATATCGTAAATTTTTAAGATTTTATCTTTTAAATCTATTATTACTCTTTGTGCTGTTTTTATCCCTATTCCTTTAATAGATTGAATTAAAGCAACATCATCCACAGCAATACCTTCTCTAATTTGTTTTGGCGTTAAAGATGATAACATGGTTCTTGCTGTATTTGCACCAATACCACTTACAGAAATTAAAAGTCTAAATAATTCTCTTTCTGATGTTGAAGCAAAACCATATAAAGTATGCGCATCTTCCCTTATTTGAAGATGCGTATATAACTTTAAATTTTCTTGATTAGGAATTTGAGAATAGGTATGCAATGATATATTTAGCATATAACCCACTCCGTTGCAATCGATGACTACATCTGTTGGATTTTTCTCTACTAACTTTCCTTGTATGTGTGTAATCATAAATTTTTGTTAACTCTCCAAATGTAAGAAAATTATCTTTACATTATTTTAGTTCTTGTTTTCTAAGTTTTTTTCCCACTTTTCTTTCTGTTGCGCATCTATTACTGCTATTGCAGTCATGTTTACAATTTCGTCAACACTTGCATGTAGTTGTAAGATATGTACAGGTTTACGCATTCCCATCATAATTGGTCCAACGGACTCTGCATTATTAAGTTCTTTTAATAACTTATAAGTAATGTTTGCAGACTCTAAATTAGGGAAGATTAAAGTATTTACTTTTTTACCTGCTAGTTTAGAAAACGGGAAACTATCTGTTAACATTTGACTGTTTAAAGCAAAATCTGTTTGTAACTCTCCATCTACTAATAAGTCAGGATGTCTTTTATGTAAATAAGATACTGCCTCTCTAACTTTAGTAGCTGTTTGGTCTTTTGATGAGCCAAAGTTAGAATAAGAAGTCATTGCCATAATTGGTTCCATTCCAAACATTTTAACCACTTTAGCAGTCATTTGCGCTATTTTAGTTAAATCTTGAGCTGATGGATTTATATTTATTGAAGTATCACTTAAAAACATAGGACCACGTTGGGTCATCATAACATTTGTTGTCGCAATTCTTGTGGATCCTGGTGCTAATCCTATTAGTTCCAACATTGGTTTTACAACCGAAGGATAACTACGAGAGTACCCAGAAATTAATGCATCTGCATCACCTTCATTAACCATCATTGCTGCATAGTAGTTACGTTCTCTCATTAACTTTTCAGCTAATAACAACGTTACTCCTTTTCTTCTGCGTTGTTCCCAATATATTTTTGCGTACTTATTTTTTTGTTCAAGTTGCTCGTCAGATTTAGGATCAATAATTAGTACATCTGCATCAAACTCTAGCTCTTCTTTTAAGCGTTCAATTTCTTCTTTTCTACCTAATAAAATTGGTATAGCAACACCTTCCTCGTAAACTATTTGGGCTGCTTTTAATACATCTAAAGAATCTGCTTCTGTAAAAACAACACGCTTTGGATCTAGCTTAGATCTGTTTAGTAATAATCTTACAATCTTATTATCATTACCTAATCTATCTAATAATTGCTCTTCATATTTTTTCCAATCTTCAATTGGCTCTTTAGCCACACCACTTTCCATTGCAGCTTTTGCTACAGCTGGAGGTACAGTTGCTATTAATCTTGGATCAAATGGCTTAGGTATAATATACTCTTTACTAAACGTCAGGCGTGTTTCGCCATAAGCAATATTTACTTGTTCTGGTACAGACTCTTTAGCTAAGTCAGCCAATGCTTTTACAGCTGCCATTTTCATGGCTTCGTTAATTTTAGTTGCTCTAACGTCTAAAGCTCCTCTAAAAATAAACGGAAATCCTAGTACATTATTAACTTGATTAGGATGGTCACTTCGTCCTGTAGCCATAATAATATCCTTACGTGTTGCAATTGCCAAATCATAACCAATTTCTGGATCTGGATTAGCCATAGCAAATACTATAGGGTTTTTAGCCATAACTAATAACATGGCAGGCGTTACAATATCCGAAGTTGATAAACCAACAAATACGTCAGCGTCAATCATTGCCTCATCCAATGTATCAATTTTACGGTGTGTTGCAAACTCGGCTTTTTGTGATGTTAAATTATCTCTGTCATCTCTAATTACACCTTTACTGTCTAACATGACCACGTTTTCACGTTTAGCACCAAATGCTAAATATAAACGCGTACAAGAAATAGCTGCTGCACCTGCACCACTTACTACTATTTTAACGTCCTCTATTTTTTTATCAGAAAGCTCTAAGGCATTTAATAATGCTGCTGCAGAAATAATTGCAGTACCATGTTGGTCATCATGCATTACAGGAATATCAAGCTCCTCTTTTAAGCGTCTTTCTATTTCAAAAGCTTCAGGTGCTTTAATATCTTCTAGGTTAATACCTCCAAACGTTGGAGCGATCATTTTTACCGTTTGAATAAATTCTTCAACATTTTCAGTATCCACTTCAATATCAAAAACATCAATATCTGCGAAGATTTTAAATAATAAGCCTTTACCTTCCATTACAGGCTTAGAGGCTTCTGGACCAATATTACCCAATCCTAAAACTGCGGTACCATTAGTTATTACTGCTACAAGATTACCTTTAGCTGTATATTTATAAACGTTATTAACGTCTTTTTCTATTTCTAAACAAGGTTCTGCTACACCTGGAGAATAAGCTAAGGCTAAATCCCTTTGGGTTGCATATTTTTTTGTTGGAACTACTTTTATTTTACCTGGAGTTGGCTTTGCATGATATACTAAAGCTTCACGACGTCTACTTTGTTTGCTCATAATTTCACTTTAAGTTTTAGTGAATTACAAATGTAAGTTTTTAAGACGTTTGAACATAAAAAAAATGAGAGAGACTTTGAATAATTTTAAACTAATAATAACACGATTTTGTGTTACTATCTTTTATTAGAAGTATTGAAAACAAAGGGAATATAGCGTTGCAAAAGCTTAATGTTTTATTTTACAAACTCAATATTACGTTTTAAACCCTCAAACTTTGTACGTTTTACAGCACTTTTTTGAAACACTTTTTTAAACACCTCTTCAGTAATGTCTTCCCAATCTTTTTTTGTCATAGCTAACAAATCAGGATGTGGATTAAAAAGTGGCTCGTTATGAGGTTTTGAAAACTTATTCCATGGACAAACGTCTTGACAGACATCGCAACCAAACATCCAATCGTCAAATTTACCTTTCAAGTTGTTTGGTAATTGATCTTTAAGTTCTATTGTAAAATAACTAATACACTTACTACCATCAACAACGTAAGGCTCTGTTATGGCTTGCGTTGGACAAGCATCTATACATGCTGTACAAGTACCACAGTGATCGGAAACAATGGAATCGTATTCCAAATCTAAATCAATAATTAACTCTGCAATAAAATAAAAAGAACCCACTTGTTGGGTTAATAAATTACTATTCTTGCCAATCCAACCTAATCCAGATTTTGCTGCCCATGCTTTATCTAAAACTGGTGCAGAGTCTACAAATGCACGTCCTGAAACATCACCTATTTCTTGCTGAATAAAATGGGTTAATTCTTTAAGTTTTTCTTTAATTACAAAATGGTAGTCCTGTCCATAGGCATATTTAGATAATTTTGGAGCTTTTTTGTCTACCTGAACTTGAGAAGGATAGTAATTTAACAATAATGATATTACGGATTTAGAATCATCGACAAGTTTGGTTGGATCTAAACGCTTATCAAAATGGTTTTGCATGTAACCCATTTGACCATGCATATTTTTATTCAGCCAGTTTTCTAGTCTAGGTGCTTCTTTTTCTAAAAAACCTGCTTTACTAATACCACAAGATAAAAACCCTAAGCGTTTAGCTTCGGCTTTGATTTGTGTTGTGTATTTAGATTTGTTATCAAGCATTATTTTCTTATCTGAAAACTAAGCTGTGCATTTTTAGGTTTCAAAGTGATTAAAGGTGTAATCTTAATATTATCAAACTCAGGTTGAATTTTAAATTTTTTGACTAAAGCTGTAACAGCTATAATCATTTCAAACATAGCAAAATTGTTTCCAATGCATTTTCTTGGACCAGCACCAAAAGGAAAATATTGACTAGAAAACTGTCGTCCACCATCTGCAAAACGCTCAGGTAAAAACGATTCTGGATTATCCCATAACTTTGGATGTCTATGTATTTCGTAAACCGAAAACAGCAGATTACTACCTGGCTCAAATTCCATTTCATTAAAAACATCCCTCTCTATATTTACTCTGTCAATAAAATATGCTGGAGGATACAATCTCATGGACTCTTCAAGGACTTGTTGACAAACTTTAGACTGTGATATTCTAGTCATCAAATCTGCTTTATCACCACCAAGTTCAATAAACTCATTATGGATTTTATCTTGCCATTCAGGATGTTTTGCTAATAACTGAAATGTAAAAGTTAAAGCATTGGATGTGGTTTCATGACCTGCTGTAAAAATTATTAAGATTTCATCAATTAATTGGTCTTCTGTCATACCTTGACCATCTTCATAGCGCGTTTCCAGTAGCATATCAAGTAAATCGTCATAACGTTTACCTGAAGCTGTACGTTGATCAACTATGCGTTTTAGTATAACTCTAGCTTCTTCTGATAAATCTAAATGTTTTTTTAAAGTGCCACCAATTTTAAACCACCATCCTAAATAAGGTTGCCTTAACTCTTTAACTAGCATGCGTTGATTTGCTTCGGTTATATACTGTAACCGCTCCATATCCTTATTTTTGGCTGCTTGAGTGAACAAAGATTTAACTACTGTTTGAAAGGCCAAATCATTAAGAATTGGAAAAAGATCTATGGTTTTATTACTTTCAACCTTACTAAATTCTGAAATAATCGTCTGCTGCATACCATCTAGCAAATTTTGCAATTGCTTTTTATGAAAAGCTGGTTGCATCATCTTACGCTGTTTTTTCCATTTTTCGCCTTCAGAGGTTAAAAGACCTTCACCTACATATTTTACTAAATCTTCAGTTTGAATTTTTGATTTTGTATAGTTTTTTTGATTTTTTTGAAGCACATACTGCGCAAAAGCAGCGTCTCTACAAAAGTATATCTTAGAATTAAAACCTACATTAAGTTTAAATACATCACCTAACGCTTGAAAGTTTTTATTATGAAAAGGCAACGGGTTTTTAAGAATTTCTAAAGAATGCTTAATAAATTTTAATAGTGAAACTTCTGGAATCTTTTTCATTTATCTAAATAAGAGATTATTATATATGTCCAAAGTTTTTAGTGTTTTACATTAAAGTTTATTAAAACAAACCTCCTTGAATTGGACCTTTAATTTTTCCTAAATGTTTATAAGCCAACTCTGTTACCTCACGACCTCTTGGTGTACGCATTATAAAACCTTGTTGTATTAAAAAAGGTTCGTAAACCTCCTCAATAGTCTCAGTACTCTCACTAACTGCAGTAGCAATAGTACTAATACCAACAGGTCCTCCCTTAAATTTTTCTATTATAGTAGATAGAATTTTATTATCCATCTCATCCAAACCATATGCATCAACATTAAGTGCTTCTAAGCTATACTTTGCAATTTTAATATCGATACTTCCATTACCTTTTATTTGTGCAAAATCTCGGACTCTACGCAGGAGTGCATTAGCAATTCTAGGTGTACCACGACTACGACCTGCTATCTCGATTGCTGCTTCCATTGATATTGGAACATTTAATATATCTGAACTACGTTGTATGATAGTTGTTAGTAATTCTGTATTATAATATTGTAATCTGCTTTGTATACCAAACCTTGCTCTCATAGGAGCTGTCAATAACCCTGATCTGGTTGTCGCACCAACAAGTGTAAATGGGTTTAAGTTAATTTGAACCGTTCTAGCATTTGGGCCAGACTCAATCATAATATCAATCTTATAGTCTTCCATTGCAGAATATAAATATTCTTCTACAATAGGACTTAAACGATGAATTTCGTCTATAAAAAGAACATCTCTTTCATCTAGATTGGTTAATAAACCTGCTAAGTCTCCTGGCTTATCCAATACGGGACCTGAGGTAACTTTAATACCAACACCTAACTCATTTGCTAATATGTTTGCTAAAGTAGTTTTACCAAGTCCTGGAGGACCATGAAATAAGGTGTGATCTAGTGCTTCATTACGACCTACTGCTGCTTGAACAAAGATTTGAAGATTTTCTAATACCTGATCTTGACCTGTAAAATCTTCAAAAGATAGAGGTCTTAATTGTTTTTCGACATCAAACTCTTCTGGAGTAAAATTATCGCTAGTTGGGTCAAGGTTATCGTTCATGTTCATGTTCCGCAAAAGCGGTAAACTTATAAATTATATAGCTTAAATAAAGCTAAGAAATAATATAAGCAAATATAAAGAAAAAGCCTTTCTGTTTTTACAGAAAGGCTTTTCAATATGATATTAGATTTAAAATCTAGTGTTGTAATTCTTCTTCTCCTTCTTTTAAAGGAACAATTTGTGGAACAAAATCATCATCATGTCCTGGTTTGCTATAGTCATAAGCCCATCTGTGAACCTCTGGTATAGCACCTGGCCAGTTACCATGTACATGTTCTACAGGTGTAGTCCATTCTAGAGTATTAGATCTCCATGGATTTTGAACAGCTTTCTTACCGTAAAATATACTTGAAAAGAAATTGTATATAAATACGATTTGGAAAATACTACCAATAATAGCAAATAAAGTAATAACAACGTTTACACTAGCTAAATCATCAAATAAAGGAAAGTTAGTGTTTGTATAGTAACGTCGTGGTAATCCAGCCATACCTATAAAATGCATTGGAAAAAATACTCCGTAAGCACATACCGCAGTTATCCAAAAGTGTACATATCCTAAATTTTTGTTTAGCATGCGTCCAAACATTTTAGGGAACCAATGATAAACACCTGCAAAGAAACCGTAAAGTGCAGAAATACCCATCACTAAATGGAAGTGAGCTACTACAAAGTAAGTATCATGTACGTTAATATCTAATGCACTATCTCCTAAGATAATTCCAGTTAATCCACCTGTTATGAAAGTAGAAACTAATCCAATAGAAAACAACATTGCTGGATTCATTTGTAGATTACCTTTCCATAAAGTGGTTATGTAATTAAATGCTTTTACCGCTGATGGTATAGCAATTAAAAGCGTTGTAAATGTAAATACAGATCCTAAAAATGGATTCATTCCTGAAATAAACATATGGTGACCCCAAACAATTGTAGATAAAAATGCAATTGCTAAAATTGAAGCTACCATTGCACGATAACCAAAAATAGGCTTACGTGAGTTGGTTGCAATAATCTCTGAAGTAATACCTAATGCTGGTAATAATACAATATATACTTCTGGGTGACCTAAGAACCAAAATAAGTGCTCAAATAAAACAGGAGAACCACCTTGATAATGTAATACTTCACCTTGAATAAATATATCTGATAAGAAAAATGATGTACCAAAACTTCTATCCATTATTAATAATAATGCTGCAGATAGTAATACTGGGAATGAAATAACTCCAATGATTGCTGTTACAAAAAACGCCCAAATTGTTAAAGGTAATCTTGTCATAGACATACCCTTAGTACGTAAATTAATAACTGTAACTACATAATTTAAAGATCCTAATAAAGAAGAAGCGATAAATATAGCCATAGAAACTAACCACATTGTCATACCTAATCCAGAACCACCTTGAGCCATAGGCAATGCACTTAAAGGTGGGTAAATTGTCCATCCTGCTGCAGCTGGTCCAGCTTCAACAAAGAAAGAACATACCATAATAACACTTGAAGTAAAGAATAACCAATATGAAACCATGTTTAAAAAACCTGATGCCATATCTCTTGCTCCAATTTGCAATGGAATAAGTAAATTACTAAAAGTACCACTAAGACCTGCTGTAAGTACAAAGAAAACCATTATAGTACCATGGATAGTTACTAATGCAAGATAAATATCTGCACTCATTACACCATCTGGAGCCCATTTACCTAATAAAGCTTTAAATAATGGATTTGATTCTTCAGGCCAAGCAATTTGCATACGCATCATGATTGACATTACTACTGCTATGATTCCCATGATAAGTCCAGTAATAAGATACTGCTTGGCAATCATTTTATGATCTTGACTAAATATATACTTAGTTATGAATGTTTCTTTATGATGATGACCATGATCGTCATGTCCATGTTCTTCTACGTGTGCTGACATAATCTAAAATCTTTAAATTTAATTTCTTGTTATTTAATTTTTTACTAATGAATCTACAAAAAGCTTTTGCTCTTTCATCCACTCATCATACTCCTCTTGTGTTTCCACTATAATTTTCATTTGCATGTTATAGTGAGACGTTCCACAAATCTTGTTACATAATAGTAAATAATCAAACTCATAAGGCTCTAAACCTTCTTTACCCTCAGCAATTAAAGATTGGCTCTTCTCTGTTCTGATTTTGTTGATATTAGCTACCTTATCTTGAATTTCTTGCGTTTCACGCATTTCAGCAGTAGTTTTAGAAGGAGTAAAACCAAACTGAGTAATCATACCAGGAACACAGTTCATCTGAGCTCTAAAGTGAGGCATGTAAGCAGAGTGTAATACATCTTGAGAACGCATTTTAAATAAAACAGGTTTTCCTACTACTAAATGTAACTCTTTAACGATTACATCATCTTGAGCATTAGGGTCAGACTCATCCACACCTAATTCATTAGCTCTATTGATATCAATTAATCTAACATTAGCTTTACCTAAAGCATTATCAGGACCAGAATATCTAGCTTTCCAATTAAACTGTTGCGCGTATAACTCAACAATCATAGGATCTGATTCTTCATCAATATTCATGATACTTGTCCAGGTAAATAATCCTTGAATAATTAAACCTGCCAATACAATTACAGGTATAATAGTCCATATAGCCTCTAATTTATTATTGTCAGCATAAAACAAAGCTTTTTTACCTTTTTCACCTCTGTATTTAAAAGCGAAATAATGAAGCAAAAACTGAGTAATTGTTTGTACAAAGAAGATTACAATCATAGAAATGATCATTAAACTATCAATACCAGGTCCATGCTCTGAGGCAGAATTAGACATTAATGGTAAGTCTCCCCATTTAACAAAACATACTATTGTAATAACATAAATGAAGATTAAAAAACCTATCATTAAGTAACCGTTTATACGGTTATCGTTATCATTTGCTACTTGATTATTATCGTTTGTCTTACCTGCTTGTGTCAAATCAAAGATTTTAACCATTTGCCAGATTGCAACGAAAATAAATACTAAAACTAAAATTGATAAGAAAGTCGTCATTGTTATCGTTCTTCTTTATTTTATTTTTTATTAATAATGGAAATGTTCACTCTCTTTGATGAACGGATTTCCTTTAGCGATTAGAGGTTGTTTAGATATTGCATAAAACACAATAAACATAAATAAACCAGCGAACAATAAAATTGCTCCTATTTCAGGCATACCAATAAACCATCTATCTCCAACCGTAGCTGGCATAATCATGTTGAATATATCAATATAGTGTCCTGCTAAAATCACAACTCCAGCCATAATTACAAACCAAGGAATACGCTTATAGTCACTGTTCATTAATAGTAAAAGAGGGAATAAGAAATTCATAGCTATCATTCCAAAGAAAGGAAGGTTATAATCTTCAATTCTAGTTACAAAATAAGTTACTTCTTCTGGAATGTTTGAGTACCATATTAACATAAATTGAGAAAACCATAAGTATGTCCAGAAAATACTAAATCCAAACATAAACTTAGCTAAATCGTGAATATGACTATCATTAACTTGTTGTAATAATCCTTTAGATTTTAAGTAGATAGTAATCATTGCCATTACTGTAACAGCACAAACCATCATTCCTGCGAATACATACCATCCAAATAATGTTGAGAACCAGTGAGGGTCTACACTCATAATCCAATCCCATGACATCATCGACTCAGTATAAATAAAGAATACTAAAAATGCTGCAGCAATACGAAATGATTTTTTAAAATTACTTCTATCACCTTCAGGAGCCTCATCTTGCGCTAATGAAAATTTACGAGCAAAAAATCTATATAGAGACCATCCACCAATAAAAACTAAAGCTCTAATAACAAAACCAGTTGTATTTAACCAAGCTGACTTACCAGCTACTAATTTATCAAACTTATCACTCTCTGGATTTACCATTTCGGGATCCATCCATATAAATATATGATCACCAGCCCAAACAGCTATAGCAACTACAATTAATGCTCCAGGTAATACGTAATAAGTAATACCTTCCATTACTCTAAATAATAAAGGAGACCAACCTGCTTGTGCAGCAAACTGAATAGCATAAAATGCTAGAGCACCTAAAGCAATCATCATAAAGAAAAATGCAGCAACATAAAGCGCTGAATAAGGTCTATTATGAATTTGATGCATTACATGTTCTGCATGCTCATCTCCGTGATGTGCGTCTGCCTCAGCATGTGAAGTCTCTTCACCATGAGAATCTGTCATAACATGAGACTCAACTTCATGAGTATCAGTACTAGTTGCATGGCTATCACCATGGGCACCATGACTTGCTTCTTCTGCTAACATCGTTTTAACGTTATCTAAAGTAACGTGATGAGACGAATAATAACCTGTTCCCCATAATCCAGCTCCTACAATGATTAGGATTAGTGAAACTAATTTTAGTCTATTTGAAAGTGTGTACATATCTATATATAAACTTTATCTAAATCTTATTTTTCTAAGTCTGCCTTTAATTTCTCAACATAGGCAACAACTTGCCAACGTTCTTCCTCGCTTAAAAAGTTAGCGTAAGATCCCATTGAGTTTTTACCATAATACATAACATGATAAATACTACCTGTATTAATAGCTCTACCTACATCGTCATAACTTGGTACTCCAAGAATTTTCTCTCTTTTAACCAAATTACCTTTACCGTCCCCTTTGTTACCATGACATATACCACAATAAATGTTGTATAATTCTTTAGCTCTTGGCTCATCAAATTGAGTAGAATCTAAAGGCGATTTAAGTTCAGCTTTAGCTAAATCATAACCAGCAATGTCATTTGTATACTCAAAAGGTGTATAACCTCTAGGTATAGTACCATCTACAGGTAATTGGGCTTCAACTCCGTTTGCAAAAGCATCTGATTCTTGGTAAGCATCGTACGCCACAGACTCATACATGTTTGGCATGTATTGATAATTTGGACGAGAACTCTTATTACAAGAAGTAAACGAGATTGCAATTAAGGCTATTATTGATATTTTAATTAAATGTTTCATTCTATCTAATTAATGTGCTTTATCTACTACGTTAATTTCAACTGCTCCTGTTTGTGATAATAAACTTTGCAATTCAACTTCATTGTTATGAATTGGAAGTTCCATTAAGAAATGGTCATCAGTTGTTCTAGGATCTGGATTTTCAGCTTTTTTAAAAGGCCACATTTTACTTCTTAAATAAAACGTTATAACCATTAAATGGGCTGCAAAAAACACTGTAAGCTCAAACATAATTGGTACAAAAGCTGGCATGTTTTCTAGGTAACTAAAACTAGGCTTTCCACCAATATCTTGAGGCCAATCTTCAATCATAATGAAATTCATCATTAAAACTGCTACTGTTAAACCAACACAACCGTACAAAAATGCACATATAGCTAAACGTGTTGGAGCTAATCCCATCGCCTTATCAAGTCCATGGACCGGAAAAGGTGTATATATTTCTTCGATTTGATGTTTTGCAGCTTTAACTTTTTTAACTGCATTCATTAACACATCGTCATCGTTATAAATAGCGTGAATTACTTTTGAAGCTTCCATATGCTACTTTAAGTTTTTTGATTCGTTATTATTAACCTCAGAAGTTCTGGCATCTGATCCAGTACCTACTAAGCTATCTCCTCTTTCTCTGATGTTTTTGTAACGTTGCCCAGAAGATTTCAAAATAGTTTTAACCTCTGCTTGAGCTATTACTGGGAATGTTCTAGAATACAATAAGAAAAGTACGAAGAAGAAACCAATTGTTCCAATAAAAATTCCAATATCGACAAATGTTGGTGAGAACATCGTCCAAGAAGAAGGTAAATAATCCCTGTGTAAAGATGTCACGATAATTACAAAACGTTCAAACCACATTCCTATGTTTACTACAATCGAGATAAAGAAAGAGAACATGATACTTGTACGTAGTTTTTTAAACCACATAAACTGTGGTGAAAATACGTTACAACTCATCATCATCCAATATGCCCAAGCATAAGGACCAGTTGCTCTGTTCAAGAATGCGTATTGTTCATATTCTACACCAGAATACCAAGCAACAAACAACTCAGTTATGTAAGCCACACCAACGATAGATCCTGTAAGCATGATTACAATATTCATTAACTCTATATGTTGCACTGTAATGTAGTCTTCTAAGTTACATACCTTTCTCATGATGATAAGTAACGTGTTTACCATAGCAAATCCTGAGAAAATCGCACCTGCCACAAAGTACGGAGGAAAGATTGTTGTATGCCAACCAGGTATAACAGATGTTGCAAAGTCAAAAGATACAATAGTGTGTACTGAAAGTACTAAAGGAGTTGCTAAACCAGCAAGTACAAGAGAAACCTCTTCAAAACGTTGCCAATCTTTAGCACGACCTGTCCAACCAAAACTTAATAAACTATAAATTTTCTTTTGGAAAGGTTTGATAGCTCTATCACGTAACATTGCAAAATCAGGTAATAATCCAGTCCACCAGAAAACTAATGAAACCGATAAATACGTTGAAATCGCAAATACATCCCAAAGTAATGGTGAGTTAAAGTTTACCCATAACGACCCAAATTGATTAGGAATAGGTAATACCCAATACGCTAACCATGGACGACCCATGTGGATGATTGGAAATAAACCAGCTTGAACTACCGAGAAAATTGTCATTGCTTCTGCAGAACGGTTAATTGCCATTCTCCATTTTTGACGGAATAATAAAAGTACTGCAGAAATTAATGTTCCTGCGTGACCAATACCAACCCACCAAACGAAGTTAGTAATATCCCAAGCCCAGTTTACTGTTCTGTTTAGACCCCAAGTTCCGATTCCAGTAGAAACGGTGTATATAATACAACCTATTCCCCAAAGAAAAGCTACAAGTGCGATAGAGAATACAATCCACCACTGTTTGTTAGCCTTACCTTCTACAGGTGCTGCGATATCTACAGTTACATCGTGGTAAGATTTCTCACCTGTAACCAAAGGTCTTCTAATAGGTGCTTCGTAATGAGACGCCATAATCCTTTATAATTGTTTATTAATTAATCTTTTTATGCTTCTTTCGTGTTTCTCACTTTAGTATGATACTGAACATTAGGTTTAGTACCAACACTTTCTAATAAGTGATACATACGATCGTCTTTTAAAAGTTTTGCAACTTTACTTTCCTTATCGTTAATATCTCCAAATATCATTGCTCCACTACTACATGCAGCTGAACAAGCTGTTTGGAATTCTCCGTCTTTAATCTCACGTCCATCGCGCTTAGCGTCAAGAATAGTCTTTTGTGTTTTTTGAATACACATAGAACATTTTTCCATTACACCACGAGAACGAACAGTAACATCAGGATTAATTACCATACGACCTAAGTCATTATTCATGTGGTAATCAAACTCGTCATTTCCGTTGTATAAGAACCAGTTAAAACGTCTTACTTTATACGGACAGTTGTTTGCACAATATCTTGTACCCACACATCTATTGTATGCCATATGGTTTTGACCTTGTCTACCGTGTGCTGTAGCAGCAACAGGACATACAGTCTCACATGGAGCATGATTACAATGTTGACACATTACTGGTTGGAATGCTACTTGTGGATTATCTGCAGGATCTTCTAATTCTCCAAAACCTCCTAAAGAACCATTATCTCCAAATAAACCAGAGAAACCTTCTTTTTTAGCATCATCTTCAGCAAATGTATCTTCAGATGAATAATATCTATCTATACGTAACCAGTGCATATCACGACTACGTCTAATTTCTTCTTTACCAACTACTGGTACGTTGTTTTCAGCATGACATGCAATAACACATGCTCCACAACCTGTACAAGCATTTAAGTCAATTGATAAATTAAAATGATGTCCAATTGAGCGGTCAAATTCATCCCATAAATCAACCTCAGGAGATGTAACCGGAGTTTCTTGGTGATTTAAAGATACCATAGGAACTTCATTCCAATAGTGCTTATCTTTAGTATTAAAAATCTCTAAAGTAGTTTCTTTAATGATATCACCACGACCCATCAATGTGTTTTGTAACTGTACACATGCAAATTCATGCATTCCAGTTGCAGGCTCAATAGATACGCTTTGTACTGTATTAAAATCTTTATAAAGTGTAAAAGCATTTACACCTGTTTTCATTTCATCTTTAAGACCAGCAGTTCTACCATATCCAAATGCTAAACCAACAGACCCCTTAGCTTGACCTGGTTGAATGATTACTGGAACATTAGATAAAGTAGTATTACCTAACTTAAGATTAACGTAGCTACCATTTAAAGCTCCTGTAGAATCATTTTCATTGATAATATTCCAAGCTTGAGCATCAGATTTAGAAACCGTTAAATAGTTATCCCATGATGTTCTAGTAATTGGATCAGGAAACTCTTGTAACCAAGGGTTGTTGGCCTGTTGACCATCACCCATTCCAACTTTAGAATATAATGTTAATTCTGTACCACTAGTTTTTACACTTGAAGCTAATGCTCTTGCTGCATTGCTAGCAGGTAATTCATCCTGAGCAATCTCTTCCGTTACTTCTTCAACAACTGGCATTGAACTAACAAATGACCCATCATGTAAAGCTTGGTTATAAGAACTACCATTAAGAATAGTCTCTTTCCAAGTTGCTTTAATATAATCATTTAATGCACTACTATTGTCGTTCCATTTTAATAAAACATCTTGAAACTGTCTTGTATCAAATAAAGGTCTGATTGTAGGTTGCATAAGTGCAAAATGACCTTTCTTTAATTCAACATCACCCCAAGATTCTAAATAATGAGGTGTTGCTGCTATATATTGTGCAACTGAAGCAGATTCATCTTCTTTAGAAGTGAAAGCAACAGATAAACTTGTATTTTTAATTCCCTCAGCAAATTCAGAAGCGTTAGCTAAAGTATACATTGGGTTAACACCACTCATAATAATAGCACCAACCTTACCTGCTTTCATGTCAGATATTAAAGTTTGCACTGATTTATTATTTCCTTGTCGTGTTTTAATAGGTGTTTTAGGATCAAAAGCCTTACTACCTAGTTTTTTATTAATTTCTAAAGCAACAGTTTGAGCATTCACATCTTGAATACCTGTAACTAATACACCATTGCTACCAGCTTTAATTAACTCAGAAGCTGCTTTTTGAACTGCCTCCTTAATTTTAGCAGGTAAATCATTAGCATTAACAGAACCTCCAACAATTAAACTATGTAATTGCGCTAAAGCAAGTTTTTGCTGAGAAGGTGTTACAGGCACACGTTTGTCAGCATTAGCTCCTGCTAAAGACATATTAGCCTCAAACTGAATGTGACGTGACATTTTACCATCAACAGGAATACGTCCTTTAGCATAAGCAGAGTCAAAACCACCACCTTGCCAATCGCCTAGAAAATCTGCTCCTACTGAAACGATAGTCATTGCTTTAGAGAAGTCATAATTAGCTAAACCACGCTCACCATACATTGCTTGGTAAGCATCTAAAGCTGCTGACTCTGAAATAGCATCATAAACGACATGATTAACGTTGCCATATTTTTCAGTAAACTCTGCAACTAATTTAGAAGTGGAAGGACTAGCATAAGTTTGAGTTAACAAAACAATTTGCTTACCAGAATTCTTAACGTTATTTAATGCTGATGTAGTTTCAGAATCGAAATCTGACCAAGAAATAGAGTCACCACCTTTTTTAGGTCCTTGTACTCTAGTACTATCATATAAATCTAAAACCGAAGCATTAACTCTAGCATTTGCACTACCATTAGTAGCAGCTAAAGTGTTGTTTTCAATCTTAATTGGACGACCTTCTCGAGTCTTAACTAAAACACTTGCAAAATCAAAACCATTAGCTATAGTTGTTGCATAGTAATTGGCAACACCAGGCACAATTCTGTCTGGTTGTACTACATAAGGTATAGACTTAACTACTGGTCCTTCACAGGCTGCTAAAGAAGCAGCAGCTGTACTAAAACCAACATACTTTAAGAAATCACGACGTGTTGTTGAAGAAGCCTCTAACGTTCCCTTATCACCTAAGAACTCATCAGTAGGAATTTCTTGAACAAATTCGTTTTGTTTTAGCGTCTCAACAATAGAGCTATCTTTTAGCTCCTCAACACTTTTCCAGTATTTCTTGTTTGATGACATATTATATAATTGAATTTATTTCTTTATTAATTATTTTAAGGTTTTCCATTTTAAAGGAAAAGAAAAATCTTGTTTTTAGTAATGACATTTACCACATTCTAAACCTCCCATTTGAGCTGCAGTAAAGTTATCCTTACCATACTTTTTGTAAAGTTGCTCATGGATTTTAGTGTAATATGCATTGTCTTTAACTTTCACATCTGTTTCTCTGTGACAGTTAATACACCATCCCATTGTTAAAGGTGCATGTTGATACATAATTTCCATTTCTTCAACAGGTCCATGACATGTTTGACATTCAACACCTCCAACCACTACGTGTTGCGAGTGATTAAAATAAGCGAAGTCTGGTAATTTATGAATTTGAATCCATTTTACTGGAGCTGTTTTTCCTGTGTACTTTTGTTCTGCATCATCCCAACCAACTGCATTATAAAGTTTTTTGATTTCAGCATTGTAATCTACTCCATATTCTGACAATCCTTCAGCTTGCGTTTCGGCAGCAACTTCATAAATAGATTTATGACAATTCATACAAACATTTAATGAAGGTATACCTGAATGCTTACTAACTCTAGCAGAAGAGTGACAGTATTTACAATCAATACCATTTTCACCTGCGTGAATCCTATGTGAATAATGTATAGGCTGAATTGGTTCATACCCTTGATTAACTCCAACTTGCATAAAGAAACCGTAAACAAAATAAGCACTAGCTAACAATAATACTACTACTGAGACTAAAACTAAAAATTGATTTTGAACAAATGCTTTCCAAATTGATGTACGCTTTGTAGTCTCAGATAACTCAACACCTTTTGCTTCAGCAAAATTACGAAGTGTCTTGTTAACTAAAAATAAAGCACCAGCTAACAATGCGAATAAAACACCTAATGCTCCTAAAATTATCTTATTAGAAATACCTCCTTCAGAAGTCGCATTAGAAGAACCAGAAGCAGTAGGATCACCTGCAGCCACAGGAGCAGCAGTTGGCTCTGTAGCAGTATACGCTAAGATGTTATCAATATCTGCATTAGTAAGAGTAGGAAACGCACTCATTGCAGCACCATTGTACTCATTATAAATCTTGTTTGCATACGCATCTCCAGATTTAATAAGTCCTGCACTATTTTTTATCCATTTGTACAACCATTCTCTATCTAAACCTTCAGCATCAGCTAAACGAGATTCTACTTTACGTAAAGCAGGACCTGTCATTTTTTTGTCTAACTTATGACAAGCTATACAATTGGCGTTAAATAAAGATTTACCTGCAACTGCGTCGCCTTCTTGAGCGAACATTGAGGTTGAGAATGCTAGTAAAAAAATTAAGCTTAAACGAAGATAGTTACTACTTAACTTACGGTGAATCACCTGTTTCATATTATATATTGAATTTACTTCTAAACTTTGGTATGATTTTTTCATTGCTGCATATTGAATACAGTTAGAAAAACGTTACGCAAAAGTAATACTTAAAGTCGATTTTTAAAATCTTAAAGAAGTCTTAATTGCTAATTTAGATAAATTCTAAATAATAAATTGAGTTACTTTTTAGTTTAATACATTTACATTTGCATTAAATACTATTAAAAATGAAAAAAACACAATTTAAAGCCATTTGCTTAACTTCCTTAATTACAATATGTTTTTCAGCATTTAGTATGGCACAAAGCGGAACAGTCGTCCTTAATGAAGATCCTGCTATCTCTAAATTATTAGATATAAAAAAGGAAATGAATAAAGATGACAAAAATAGTGATCGCTATAAAATACAGATATATTCAGGAAATTTAGGTAGTGCAGAAAGCATGAGATCTAAGTTTGGAAATAGCAATGGAAACATAAGTTCTCAGCTTGTTTTTGAGACTCCTAACTATAAAGTATGGGTAGGTAGTTTTAGAACACGTCTAGAAGCAGAAAGAGCTTTAGTAGATGTACAGAAGAAATTTGGTGATGCCTTTATATTTAAACCAAAAAAAGAAAAAGACTAAAATTAGTTAGTTTTAAAACATAAAAAAAGCGATTCAAATGAATCGCTTTTTTTTATAACTAAACTTAAATCTATTTAAGTTTTTTCTTAACTTCTACTTCATGGAAAGCTTCAATAACATCTCCAATGTTAATGTCATTGTAGTTCTTAATTTGCATACCACAATCGTATCCTTTAGAGACTTCTTTGGCATCATCTTTAAATCGCTTAAGCGAATCTAAAACACCTGTGTAAGTTACAACTCCATCACGTATTAAACGTATTTGAGAGTTTCTAAATATTTTACCATTCATTACCATACAACCTGCAATAGTACCAACTTTAGAAACTTTAAATATTTCTCTAATTTCAGCAGTACCTGTAATCTCTTCTTTAACTTCTGGAGATAACATACCTTCCATTGCGTCTTTAAGATCATTTATGGCATCATAAATAATAGAATATGTTCTAATATCAACTTCTTCTCTATCTGCAATCGTACGTGCATTTCCAACAGGACGTACATTAAATCCAATAATAATGGCATCTGAAGCTGTTGCAAGTAATACATCACTTTCAGTAATAGCACCTACACCTTTATGCAGAATGTTTACTTGAATTTCTTCTGTAGACAGCTTCTGGAACGAGTCAGTTAATGCTTCAACAGAACCATCCACATCTCCTTTAAGGATAATATTAAGCTCTTTAAACGTACCTAAAGCAATACGACGTCCAATTTCGGCTAACGTTAATGTTTTAGTTGTTCTTACATCTTGTTCACGTTGTAATTGCGTACGCTTAGTTGCAATTTGCTTAGCTTCACGCTCATCTGCAAATACGTTAAACTTATCACCTGCTTGAGGTGCTCCGTCTAAACCTAATACAGATACTGGTGTTGATGGTCCAGCTTCCTGTACATCATGACCACGCTCATCTTGCATCGCTTTAACTTTACCACTATTTTTACCTGCAAGAACATAATCTCCCACACGTAATGTACCCGCTTGCACTAGCACTGTAGACACATAACCTCTCCCTTTATCTAAAAAGGCTTCAACTACGGTTCCTACTGCTGGTTTATTTGGATTAGCTTTAAGCTCTAATAATTCAGCTTCAAGTAATACTTTTTCTAATAATTCTTTAACACCTGTACCTACTTTTGCAGAGATATCATGAGACTGGATTTTTCCACCCCAATCTTCTACAAGTAAATTCATTTGTGCTAAGCCTTCTTTAATTTTTTCTGGATTAGCGTGTGGCTTATCAATCTTGTTTATTGCAAACACAATTGGCACACCTGCTGCTTGTGCATGAGATATTGCTTCTTTTGTTTGAGGCATAATATCATCATCCGCTGCTGCTACAATAATAGCAATATCTGTAACTTGAGCACCACGAGCACGCATCGCTGTAAAAGCTTCGTGACCTGGAGTATCTAAGAATGCTATTTTTTGACCATTATCTAATTGTACACCGTAAGCTCCAATATGCTGCGTAATACCTCCAGACTCTCCTGCAATTACATTTTCTTTACGAATGTAATCTAATAGAGAAGTTTTACCATGATCTACGTGTCCCATAACAGTTACGATTGGTGCACGTGGTTCTAAATCTTCTGGCTTATCTGCAACATCTTCTATTGAAACATCAATATCAGCAGTAACAAATTCTGTTTTATATCCAAACTCTTCTGCAACGATCGCAATAGTTTCAGCATCTAAACGCTGATTCATTGTTACCATCATCCCTAAAGACATACACGCTGAGATAATTTGTGTTACTTGAACATCCATCATCGTAGCTATTTCGTTTGCTGTAACAAACTCTGTAACTTTAAGTATTTTGCTTTCTGCAGCTTCTATTTGTTGATCAATTTCTGATTGCTCTCTATGTTGATCTCTTTTCTCTCTTCTATATTTAGCACCTTTACCTTTAGAAGATTTACCTTGTAATTTTTCTAAAGTTTCACGTACTTGTCTTTGTACTTCTTCCTCACTTGGTTCCGCCTTTACAACAGGACCTCCTGATTTACGACCACCTGGTTTTTTACCTTTGTATCTGTCGTTACCACCTCTTGAAGGTGATGAAGACGTTCTATTATCTCCTGGTTTAGATATACGACGACGCTTCTTTTTATTTGCGTTATCATCTTTTTTAGGATCTTCTTTTTTCTTTTTAGGCTTGTTAAACTGAGATAAATCAATTTTCTCTCCTGCAATTTTAGGACCAGAAAGTTTAGTATACTTAGTTTTTAAAGTCTCTTCAACAGGCTCTTGAGGTTTCTCTTCTTCCTGTGGCTTAGCGACTTCCTTTTTAGGCGTAATAGCAGGCTTAGCTACTACTTTAGAATCTGGTTTAGATTCTGTCTTAGCTTCAACTTTAGTTTCAACCTTAGGCGTTTCTTTAGCTTCTGGAGTTTTCTCAACTTTAACAGGCTCTTTTTTAGGCTCAGGAACTAATTCTTCCTTTTTAGCTACTTTTTTACCCGAATCTAAATCTATTTTGCCAACAGTTTTAGGTCCAGAAAGTGCCTTAGAAGCTTTGATAACTTCTTCCTCTTTTTTGAGCTGAGCAGCTTTAGCTGCCTTAACAGCTTCTTCTGCTTTTTGCTTTTCTTCTAACTCCTTTTCGCGTTTGATACGCAGCTCTTCTTTTTCTTTATTCTTCGCTTCGTTAACTTCTTGAGACGCCATTTTTTTGCTAGCATCTTTTTGAAATTCATTTGAAAGAATACTGTACGTTTCCTCTGAAATTTTGGTAGTCGGACGCTTCTCAACCTCTACACCCTTAGAATCTAAAAATTCTACAGCGCGATCAAGAGAGATGTTAAGCTCACGTAATACCTTATTTAATCTAATTGTTTCAGCCATAAATTGCCTTTAACCTAATTTCTTTTTTTCAAATATATGTTAATCTTCGAACTCTTCCTTAAGAATTCTAATAACATCTAAAATTGTTTCTTCTTCTAAGTCAGTTCTTTTGACTAGATCTGCCACATCTTGCTCTAAAATACTTTTTGCTGTATCTAGACCTGCTTTACTAAATTCTTTGATAATCCAATCCTCTATTTCATCAGAGAATTCTCTTAACTCTACATCTTCCTCAGCTCCCTCTCTTAACACGTCAATTTCGTAACCTGTTAATTGACCAGCTAACCTAATGTTATGTCCACCTCTACCAATTGCTTTACTTACTTCTTCTGGCTTTAAGATTGCTTCTGCACGTTTGTTTTCTTCATCAATCTTGATTGAAGTTACTCTTGCAGGACTTAAAGCTCTGGTAATATACAATTGTAAGTTGTTAGTGTAATTGATTACATCAATGTTTTCATTACCTAATTCACGAACAATACCATGTATACGTGATCCTTTCATTCCGACACAAGCTCCAACAGGATCAATCCTATCGTCGTAAGAGTCAACCGCTACTTTAGCTTTTTCTCCAGGAATACGAACTACATTTTTAATTGTAATTAAACCATCAAATACTTCTGGTATTTCTGATTCAAAAAGTTTTTCTAAGAACTTTGGTGATGTTCTAGACATTATAATTGTTGGCTTATTACCTTTAAGCTCAACACTATCAATAACACCTTTTACATTATCTCCTTTTCTAAAAAAGTCAGAAGGGATTTGCTTATCTTTTGGTAATATGATTTCGTTTCCTTCATCATCTAACAAAATTACAGCTCTGTGACGAATATGATGTACTTCTGCTGTATATAAATCTCCAACTAATTCCTGAAACTGCTTAAATACGTTAGTATTATCGTGTTCATGAATTTTAGAAATTAAATTTTGACGCAATGCTAAAATTGCACGACGACCTAAATCTATTAATTTAACCTCTTCAGACACATCCTCTCCAACTTCAAAATCTGGCTCGATTTTTCTAGCTGCTGTTAACGAGATTTCTTGATTAGGTTCTTCAACTTCACCATCTGCAACAACAACACGATTTCTCCAAATCTCTAAATCTCCTTTATCTGGGTTTATAATAATATCAAAATTATCGTCATCTCCAAATTTTTTCTTCAATGCATTTCTAAATACATCTTCCAAAATAGCCATTAAGGTGACACGATCTATTAATTTATCGTCTTTGAATTCTGAAAAAGATTCAATTAACGCTATATTTTCCATAACTCTATTTGAATTAAAATTTTATTATAACTTTTGCTTCTACAATATCTTTGTAAGCAATATTTTCTTTTTTGTTTACTGTAACCTTACCCTTACCTACTGGTTTTGGCTCTCTAGCCTTCCATTCTAAAGTAATTTCATCCTCATTAGCCTGGGTTAAAACACCTTCAATATTTCCAGTACTTGTTTTAACACCTAAAGTTCGTCCAACATGTTTTGGATATTGTCTTGGTAATGTTAAAGGAGCAGCTGCACCAGACGACATAACCTCTAATGCAAAGTCATGTTCTTCTCTATCAATATTATGCTCGATAGCACGACTAACAAACATGCAATCTTCAACTTTAACACCTTGATCTCCATCAATAATAATATTAATAGCATCCTCTCCATTAACACTAAAATCTATTAAAAATAAATCTTTGCGCTCCGTTAAGGCTTCCTCTAGTAAACTTTTGACTGTATTTATAAACATTTTTAAGTATAAAAAGAGGGGACTTTTAGTCCCCTCAATTTCAGTTTTTCTCTTGCAACGCTGCAAAGATACATAATTTTATTGATTTTCATAACTTTTTAAAAGTCATTTTTTATTACTAACTTTATAATAAGTTCTTTATTAACCATCTAAATCAACATTATGAAAAAACTACTAGTCCCAACTGACTTCTCTACTGAAGCAGAAAATGCAGTTAAAGTTGCTGCTCAATTAGCAAAAAAACATAATTGCGAATTAATATTATTACACATGCTAGAGCTTCCTTTAAACCAATTAAGCACTAATGGTGGCACTCCTGCTGATTTACCTGAGGCTGTTTTTTTTATGAAATTAGCACATAAGGAATTTGAAAAAATACTTGATAAAGACTATTTAAAAGGCATAACGGTTCATGAAGCAGTAGATTTTAACGAAATTTCTAAGGGTATTCTTGAAACCTGTAAAAATCATGATGTCGATTTAATTATCATGGGGTCTCATGGTGCAGAAGGACTTAAAGAACTTTTTATTGGATCTACCACAGAAAAAGTTGTTAGAACCTCCAACACACCTGTTCTGGTAATTAAAAACGAACATGACAATTTTGATATAAAAGAATTTGTGTTTGCTTCAGATTTTAAAAATGACAACAAAGAAACTTATGTACAAGCGGTAAAACTAGCTAACCTTTTTGAGGCGAAAATCCACTTACTTAATGTTAATACACCAAGTAACTTTACAACAACAGCAGCTTCCAAAGTTAGAATGAGAGATTTTATAGCCAATTCAACTTTTGATAATTACACGATAAACATATATAACGACGAAACAATTGAAAAAGGTATATTAAATTTTTCTAGAATAATAGATGCCGATTTAATAGGAATTAGCACACATGGACGACAAGGTATTGCTCACTTTTTAAACGGTAGCATTAGCGAAGATTTAGTCAATCATGCTAAACGACCAGTCATTACTTTTAAGATATAAGCAAAGTGTATTAAAATAAAAAAGCTTCCTAAAAAAGGAAGCTTTTTTTTGTTGGCCCACTAGGTTTCGAACCTAGACTCTTTGGTACCAAAAACCAACGTGTTACCAGTTACACCATAGGCCAATCTCGTAATGAGGATGCAAATTTAATACAATTATTTATTCACGCAAACATTTTTTAAAAAAAATTTAAATTAAAACTTAACGTTAACTTAAAAACCGTGTCTGTTTGATAATAATTACTAAATTCGCAACACATAATAAACCTATAATTTATGATGACTTTTAACTTTAAAAAATGGAACTTAATACTTAGTTGGTTCGCTTTTTTAATTGCTCTTATCACTTACACGCTTACTGTGGAACCTACCGTAAGTTATTGGGATGCTGGAGAATATATCTTAACCTCTTCAAAATTACAGGTTGGACATCCACCAGGAGCACCACTATTTCAGATGTTTGGAGCAGTGTTTTCAGTGTTTGCTTTAGACCCTTCACAAATTGGTTATTTAATGAATATGATGAGCGCTGTATCTAGTGCTTTTGCTATTTTATTTATGTTCTGGACAATTATTTTATTGTTAGAAAAAATAATTGGACAACCAGAAAAACTTGAAAAAGGACAACAATTTGCCATTTTAGGTAGTGCTTTTGTAGGAAGTTTAGCATTTGCCTTCACGGATTCATTTTGGTTTAACGCTGTAGAAACCGAAGTTTATGCTATGGCTACTTTAATAATGACTGTCATGTTTTATTTAGGTTTACGCTGGGAAAAAGACATGCATAAACCTAGAGGTAATCGCTGGCTAATACTAATAGCCTTTGTTGTAGGTCTTTCTTTTGGAATTCACTTTATGGGATTATTAACCATTCCTGCGATTGGTTTAATCTATTATTTCAAAAACTATAAAACAATAACAATTAAAAATTTTATAATAGCCAATATTGTATCAGTTGCTGTATTGTTATTTGTATTTAAATTAATGTTTCCAAATGTATTAAGATACTTTAGTGCATTAGAATTATTTTTTGTTAATCAAATAGGATTGCCTTTTAATTCTGGCTCAATAATAGCAGGAATATTACTTATTGCAGCATTTTACTACGGACTAAAATATACACGAGCTAAAAAATTATACCATATAAATACAGGTATTATATGCTTACTATTTGTATTAATAGGTTCTTCAACTTGGTTAATGTTACCTATTAGAGCAAACGCAAATGTTGTTATTAATGAAAACAACCCTTCTAGTGCTAGAGAACTTTTGGCTTATTATAATCTAGAACAGTATCCAGAAACACATTTATTTTACGGACCATTATTTACAGACCAATACACTGGTTTAGATGAAAACGAACCGTATGTAGATGATAAACCTAAATACGAAAAAGACGAAGCAGCAGGTAAATATATTATTGTTAACGATTATAAACGTGCTAAACAAAACTTTAACTCTAAACAAGCTGCTATTTTACCAAGAATGTGGAGTGGCGAAAATGCAGAAAACTACATGCTGTTTACTGGCTTTTTGGAATTTAGTCTTAAACCAGAATACCAAGGTGAAGAGCGATTAGTACAATCTATGATTGACTTTAAAAGTGATGTTGCTAAAGGTGCAATTGATTATGAAGATTATCATAACTTTTTAAAACAATTTGGACAATTTATCAATATTGAAAAACCATCACTAGCTAGTAATATCTCATACCTATTTGAATACCAACTAGGTTATATGTATTGGAGATATTTTATGTGGAATTTTACTGGTAGACAAGATGACTTACAAGGTCGCTATGACCAACATGGTAATTGGATTAGTGGTGTTAAATTTATTGATGAGTGGCATTTAGGACAATCTCAAGATAATCTACCAAGTGATGTTGCCGATAATAAAGGTCGCAATACGTATTTTTTCTTCCCATTAATTTTAGGATTAATTGGCTTATTTTTCTTATTCAATAAAGACAAAAAATTATTTTGGGTTACCTTGGTATTTTTCTTATTTACAGGATTAGCAATACAAGTATATACCAACGTTAGACCTTTTGAGCCTAGAGAACGTGATTACTCAGTCGTAGGATCGTTTTATGTATTTGCAATATGGATTGGACTTGGTGTCTACGCTATTTTTGATCTATTAAAAAAATACGTATCAAACAAAGTATTAGCTCCAACCATTACTTTAGCGTGCTTACTATTAGTACCTGTTATAATGGCGTCTCAAAACTGGGATGACCATGATAGATCAGGTAAGTATACAGCTTTAGCTATGGCTAAAAAATACTTAGATTCCTGTGGAGAAAATGGTATATTATTCTCCATTGGTGACAATGATACATTTGCCTTATGGTATGCACAAGAGATTGAAAACTATCGTACAGATGTGCGTGTAGTAAACACTAGTTTATTCCAAACGGATTGGTATATAGATCAAATGAAGCGTAAAGCTTATAAGAGTGACCCTATTCCTTCTAGCTTAACCCACGATAAATATAAGCATGGAACAAGAGAATATTTAATGAAACGTTTACGATCTAAAGACACTTTAGACATTGCAACATTTATGAATTTTATAACTAGTGATGATCCAAAGACAAAACTTAAATATGCTTTACAACAAGAAGGAGAAGATTATACACAATATCCTCAACAATTTTTAAATGCTAACTATTTTCCTGTCGAAAACATCAGAGTACCAGTAGACAAACAATCTGTTTTGGCTAATGGTATTGTAAAAGCAAAAGATAGCGACTTAATAGAAGACTATGTTGACATAACAATAACTGACAATGCCATAACAAAAAACCGTCTATTAATGCTTGATATTGTTGCTAGTAACAATTGGGAAAGACCTATATACTTTACTGGTGGAGCTTTTGGAAACGATGACTACATTTGGATGAAAGATTACTTACAACTTGATGGTATGGTCTATAAACTAGTCCCTATAAAAACACCTGTAGCTAGAGCAAATCCATTTGATATGGGACGCTTAGATACAGAGTTTATGTATAATAAGGTTGTTAATTGGGATTGGGGAAATAGTGGAAGTGATCAAATTTACCATGATCCAGAAACTAGAAGAAACTCAATTACCTACAGAGGAAACTTAGCAAGATTAATTGAAAATTTAATTAATGAAAATCAATTAGATAAAGCTGAAGAAATAGCTGACATAGCTATGAAAAATATGCCTGTTAATAAGTATGGTCATTACACCTTATTAGAGCCTTATATTAGTGCCTACTATGAAGTTGACAATCAAGATAAAGCTAGACAACTATTTACAGAAGTTGCTACCAAATATCAAGAAAATTTAAAATACTACAGTACCTTAACTAGAGATAATCAAGATAACAACTTTACTGAAATACTTACAGATATTGAGCGCTACAAAGCTTTAGTAGATGTTTTAGTTGAATATGACAGAGAATTTGCCAAAAAAGAATCTATGACTTTTACTAACTATCTAGAATTGTTTAAACAATATTATGATAGCGAGCCTGAGCCAGAAACTAATCCTGCACCAACAGACAAAGATTTTTTACAGCAATTAGATACTGTTTTAAAAAGCGAATAGATGCCTGTTTTTCCTGCAAAAACACCAAAATTAATACAACGCCTTTTTCCAAAATACATTTGGAAAAAGGCGTCTTTGTCTAAAACTATTTATTTAACTTTTGATGATGGTCCTACACCTAAAATCACACAATGGACTTTAGACCTTCTAAAAAAACACAATGCGAAAGCAACATTTTTTTGCATTGGAGATAATATAAAAAAGTATCCAGATATTTTTAAATCTGTTTTAAATGATGGTCACACAATAGGCAATCATACCTTTAACCATCTTAAAGGATGGCATACAGATACTAATAGTTATGTAGAAAATGCTGAAAAAGCACAACAGTTAATTGATGCAGACAACAAGCATCTGTTTAGACCCCCTTTTGGGAAAATCAAACGTAAACAAGCCAATCAATTAATTAAAAGAGGTTATAAAATAGTAATGTGGAGTGTTATATCTTACGACTGGGAAGTCAAAGTTACACCAGAACAATGCTTACAAAATGTTATAAAAAATAGTGCTTCGGGAAGTATTATCGTATTTCATGATAGCATAAAAGCTTCAAAAAACATGCAATACGCACTACCTAAAGTTTTAGAGTATTTTAGCAATAAAGGCTATCAGTTTAAAGCGCTTTAAACAAATTGCTGTACAATACTTATTAAAGTATTAGCATCTTGTTCGCCACTTTGACGCCATTTCATTTCTCCATTTTTATAGATAATTAAAGTTGGCAATCCTTTGACACGTAAAGCTTCGGATAGTTCTTGATTTTTGTCAACATCTATCTTTATTACTTTTGCCTTATCACCTAGTGCTGCAGCTACATCGCGTAAAACTGCGTGCATGGCTTTTGATGGTTCATTCCATTCTGTAAAAAAGTCTAACAGTACAGGAATTTCGACATCTATTAATTCTCCAAATTTTGACATTTGATTTTCAGTTTAGTTCAAACTAGTCACTAAAATATAACATTTAGTTGTAATTAAGCAATTTGCGTCCCTTTTTTAAGCTCTATGACTGTTATTTCTGGCCAAATTCCTACACGTCCAGGATAAGCTAAATAACCAAAACCTCTGTTAACGTTAATATATTGACCTTTTTCTTTATAGATTCCTGCCCAATGTTTATAACGCCATTTAACAGGACTCCATTTAATCCAACCCGGAATTTCTATTCCAAACTGCATGCCATGTGTATGCCCACTTAACGTTAAGTGATAGTGATTACTATGGTCTATTACCTGTTCTGCCCAATGTGAAGGATCATGCGATAGCAATACCTTAAAATCATCTGAGGCAATATTATTTGATGCTTTATCCAAATCTCCAGCTTTTTTAAAACCACCTATTCCCCAATTTTCTACACCTACTAATGCTAATTTTTGTCCATCTTTTTCAATGTAACGACTTTCATTTAATAATAAATCAAAACCAATCTCTTTCTGGATAGCTATTAATTCATTTAAATTATCATGTTTATCTTGCTCTGTTGCCCAATCTACATAATCACCATAATCATGATTTCCTAATACAGAAAACACACCATCTTTTGCTGTCAGTTTAGAAAAGGTGTCTTTCCAATCATACATTTCGGATGCTTTATTATTAACCAAATCTCCTGTAAACAATATAACGTCTCCTTGTTGCTTGTTTACTAAATCAACAGCATAATTAATTTTTTCTTTATTATCAAAACTTCCAGAATGGATATCACTAATATGTGTCATTTTATAGCCATCAAACGCGTCTGGTAAATCTTCAAAATGTAATGTGTATTTTAAAACTTTATAATTGTATCGTCCTTGATACATACCATAAAGCAACGAAGCAAATGGTATTGCTGCCAGACCTAATCCAATTTGGCTTATAAATTTACGTCTAGAGGGTAGATAAAAGGATTCTTTAGTAATAAAATATTTATCATATAGGCTTATAAATGATCTAATAATGTCCTCTCCTATTAATATAGGAACAAGCACTAAATTAAAAGCCATAAAGGATAGCAAAAAACCAATAGCATAACCTCTACCTCCTGATATCACTCTACCTTCGGATGGTGACGCAAATTGATACACCATATTTAAGGCAACAACAAGTGCTATTGCAAAAAACAAATAATGTACCCAACTTGATTTAAACACTGTTCTAATAGCCTGAAAACCATAAACAGTTAGTAATATATATAAAAGTGAAATAATAATTAGACGTGTCATAACTTAGTTTAGACTACAAATTTAACTAATATGACACTCAATTATCTTAGCAATTTGTTAAACGTTTTGATTTTTAATTCTTTATGCTATGTCCTTTTAATTATAAAAAGGTGATTTATTATTTTATATTTTCTGTTTTAATTAAAATTAATGAAGCCTTTAAATCGAAGTCTGTTTATATATTACGCACAAGTACTGGTCATAGAATTTTTTGAACCTTCATTTTTAATTATATTAGATGCTTATAAAAGCTATTCTTTCAAATGAAACTAAAACTAACCGCGTTTTTGATCCTATGTTTAATCATTTCTAGTTGTAATGACAAAACCGAAAATAAAAAACCAACAACCCAAAAAAAACCGTTAATAGCCTATGTTAATCCTTTTATTGGGACTGGAGGTCATGGTCACACGTATCCAGGAGCAACCATGCCTTTTGGAATGATGCAACTTAGTCCAGACACACGACTAGAAGGTTGGGATGGTTGTTCTGGATACCACTATAGTGATAGTTATATCTATGGTTTTTCGCACACACATTTAAGCGGAACTGGTGTTTCGGATTATGGTGATATTTTAATAATGCCAACCAACCAGCAAAATTTTAACAATGGTGCAGATGGTAAACCTGGTTATCGTGCTCATTTTTCTCATGATAATGAAGTCGCTCAACCTGGTTACTACAAAGTACATTTAGATAGTACCAATATTAATGTAGAATTAACGGTTTCTAAACGTAGTGGCATACACAAATACAGTTTTCCTTCGGCAGAAAATCAATTTGCAATTGTAGATTTATTGCATCGTGATAAGGTTATAGATGCTAAAATTACAAAGGTTTCGGATACCCAAATTGAAGGCTATCGTTTTTCGGAAGCTTGGGCAAAAGATCAACGTCTGTATTTTGTTATTAAAACATCACATACTTTTTCAGATGTACTTCAATCTCCACCTCAACAAGGTCAAAAAGGTGCTCAAAAAATAGCGTTAAAATTCAATAACCCAAACAACCAAGCTGTTTATTTAAAAATAGGTATTAGTGCTGTAGATATTGAAGGTGCCAGAAAAAACCTTAATAAAGAAATAGGAGAACTAACTTTTGAAGAAGTAAAAAATACAGCTCAAGATATTTGGGAAAAACAATTAGAAAAAATTGTAATCCAAGATAAGGATGTTGATAACAAAACTAACTTTTACACCTCAATGTATCACGTTGCTTTAGCGCCTAATTTGTATCAAGATGTCGATGGTCGTTATCGTGGTATGGACCTAAAAATTCACACCACTAAAGATTTTGATTATTACACAGTTTTCTCACTTTGGGACACCTATCGTGCAGCACACCCTTTATACACCATCATAGATCAAGACAAAACCAACGATTTTATAAACACCTTTATTGCTAAATATAACGAAGGTGGCATTATGCCAATTTGGGACTTAAGTGCCAATTACACAGGTTGTATGATTGGCTACCATGCAGTACCAGTTATAGCAGACGCCTACTTAAAAGGCATAAAAAATTATGATGTCGACAAAGCTTTTGAGGCCATGAAACATAGTGCAACAAGAGATAAATTAGGCCTAAAAAGCTATAAGCAATTCGGTTTTATTCCTGTGGAAGAAGAAAGCGAATCGGTTTCTAAAACCTTGGAATATGCTTATGACGATTGGACTATTGCTCAAATGGCAAAAAGTTTAGGCAAGCTAGACGATTATAAAACGTATTCGGAAAGAGCACAATATTATAAAAATAGTTTTGATCCCGAAACGCAATTTATGAGAGGTCGTTACCGAAATACCTGGTTTGCACCATTTGATCCTTATGAAGTCAATTTTAATTACACTGAGGCTAACGCTTGGCAATACAGTTTTTACGTACCACAAGACATCTCTGGTTTTACGACACTTTTAGGCGGAAAAGACAAACTAGACGCTAATTTAGACAAACTATTTGTTGCAAAAGACCAAACCTCTGGACGACATCAAGTGGATATTACAGGTTTAATTGGGCAATATGCACATGGTAACGAGCCTAGTCACCACATGGCATATCTTTATAATTTTGTAAATAGACCACACAAAACACAAGAAAAAGTCTATCAAATTTTAACAGAATTATACAAAAATAATCCTGACGGAATCTCTGGTAACGAAGATTGTGGTCAAATGAGTGCTTGGTACATTTTTAGTAGCCTAGGTTTTTACCCTGTAACACCTGGTAGTAATGACTATATTATCGGGACACCTCTTTTTGAAAAAGCAACCATTAATTTAGAAAACGGTAAACAATTCACCATTTCAGCAGATAATTTAAGTTCTAAAAATATTTATATCGCTTCCGCAGAATTAAATGGCAGTCCGCTAAATCAATCTTTTATCAATCATTCAGATATTATCAGTGGTGGTAAACTTCATTTTAAAATGACAGACCAACCCTCTACTTGGGCTACAAAAGACAACCAAGTACCTAAAACCGAAATTATAGACCATCCTATCACTCCTGCTCCATTTATCGCAAAAGGTGATATTGCCTTTAAAGGCAAAACTGAAGTAGTTTTAGATAATGCAGACAAACAAGTTGCAACTTTTTACAGTCTAGACAATCAAAGTTTTAAACCTTACCAACAACCCTTTACTATCTCTAAAGCTACATTGTTACAAGTCTATTCAGAAAAAAACGGAATTAAAAGTGCCACTATCCAAACCCGATTCTATAAAATAGATCCAAATATTTCAATTAAGCTAGAAACCGAATATGCAAATCAATATAATGGTGGCGGAAACAACGCGTTAATAGATGGTATATACGGAACACAAGATTTTAGAACCGGAACTTGGCAAGGCTATCAAGACAAAGACTTAATAGCAACTGTTGATTTAGGTAGCGTAAAGCAAGTAAATCTTGTCTCATTAAATTTTTTACAAGAACAACGATCATGGATTTTTTATCCAACCCAAGTGAGCTGTTTTGGCTCGACAGACGGAATTAATTTTAACCCAATTGATGCCACTAAATCTTTTAATAGCACACAACCTTCTGAAGACACAGAAATCAAAAAGGTATTTTTTAAACAAGTACCAAAACCATATCGTTACATAAAAATCATAGCAAAAAAACTAGGCAAACTTCCAGAATGGCATTTAGGCTACAAGCATGATGGTAGAAGTTGGCTTTTTGTGGACGAAATCACTATCAAATAACATTTATAACTATATTTAGGACAAATTAAAAACCAACCAATGGAAAACCAAAATAACAAATCTGCTTTAACAACCTTAGTGACTGTCTTCTTTTTTTGGGGATTTATAGCTGCTTCAAACAGTGTGTTTATCCCTTTTTGTAAAACCTATTTTGATATCGATCAGTTTCAATCACAATTAGTAGATTTTGCTTTTTATGGTGCTTATTACATTGGTGCCTTACTATTGTTTATAATATCTAGCACAATTAAAAAAGACATCTTAAATGCTTGGGGTTATAAAAACGGAATTATTTATGGATTACTCCTTTCTGCAATTGGCGCTTTTGTTATGTATCCTGCAACAGCTGGAGCAGAACAAGGACAAACTAGTATTTTTTATTTTGTACTAATAGCACTTTTTATTGTTGGACTTGGTTTTTCATTACAACAAACCACTGCTAACCCTTTTGCTATTGCATTAGGCGATCCTAAAACTGGCTCACACAGATTAAATCTTGCTGGCGGAATCAACTCGTTAGGAACCACTATTGGACCTATCGTAGTCGCATTTATTATTTTTGGATCTACACCTTTGTCTGGTGACGAGTTGGCTGCTATGATTAAAAATAACGAGATTACACTTAACACTGTACAAATGCTATATTTAGGAGTTGGTGTCTTATTTTTATTAGCAGCAGCATTATTTTATTTCTCAAAAAAATTACCAGCTTTAAAATCTGAAACTGCTTTTGAGCCAGCTAATAAAGCCAAAAACTTATTAATTGTGTTAACCTTAATAATCATTGGTTGTTTTGGTTACATTTTTAGTACTTATACAGGTAATGAAGTCGCTTCAGAAGCTTTAGAAAATAAACGTCTAGTCTTTTTAATTATCGCACTAGCTGCTGTTGTTGGCTGTTTAGTATTTGCTTATTCTAGTTCTTCTAAAAAACCTGAAGGTTGGGGAGCAATGAAATATCCGCAATTAGTTTTAGGGATGCTTGCTATTTTTACTTACGTTGGTGTAGAGGTTACTGTTGGTAGTAATTTAGGTGAACTACTAAAAAAAGCTGTAGACGGAACAAACCTAAACGAATTAGGCTTACCAATCCTAAACGATGCACAAATCGCACCTTATATTTCACTGTATTGGGGAGGATTAATGGTTGGTCGTTGGGTTGGAGCTATTACTGTATTTAACCCAAGTAAAGGCTTAAAAAAATGGCTATTAATTATTGTGCCTTACGTTGCTTTTGGAGTAATATTATTGGTCAATTTTGGAAAATACTCGCCTAATCAAATCTTATTTTTCGCCATATGCGTTGCAGTACAAATTGGAGGTTTCTTTTATGCTAAAGACAATCCGGTTACAACATTAAAAACATTTAGTTTATTAGGTGTTTTAGCTATGGTAATCGGACTATTAACTTCTGGTAACGTCGCATTATTTGCTTTTTTATCTGGTGGATTGTTCTGCTCAATTATGTGGCCTTGTATATTTACTTTAAGTATTGCAGGTTTAGGCAAATACACGTCTCAAGGATCTGCATTTTTAATAATGATGATTCTTGGTGGAGCAATTATTCCGCCTTTACAAGGTAAATTAGCAGATGTTTTTGGTATACAAACGTCCTACATTATGGCTGTACTATGCTTTAGTTATTTATTATTTTATACTTTCAGGACTAAATCTATTTTGGATAAACAAGGTGTAACGTATTAATTACATAATATGGATAGAAGAAAGTTTTTAAAAAATGCATCATTAACAAGTATTGGTCTTGCAGCAGGAAGTTCTGCTCTTGCTTGCGCTAAAATTGATAAAAATTCATCTGATGTAACGCAACAAAAAGAAGACACTACTAGCATTATAGATAACACTAATTTTCCTGTATCCATTTGCACTTGGGGTTTTGTAGATGCCAATGCAAAAGCAGGTCAAACGCTGGAACAAGGTGTAAAAGCTTTAGATGCTGCTATTGCTGGTGTCGCTATTGAGGAAGAAAACCTAACCAATACAACCGTTGGTAAAGGTGGTGCTCCAGACAGAGATGGCCAAGTAACGCTAGACGCTTGTGTTATGGACAGTTCTGGAGATTGTGGTGCTGTTGTTTGTGTCCAAAACATTACTAACGTTGCGCTTCTTGCTAAAAAAGTAATGACAGAAACACCTCACGTAATCTTAGCTGCAAATGGTGCCGAAGATTTTGCCTATACACAGGGTTTTAAAAAAGAAAACCTACTTACAGAAGCCTCAAAAAAAGCATGGGAAGACTGGAAAAAAACTTCAGAATATAAGCCTATAATCAACATAGAAAATCATGATACCATTGGTATGTTATGCATAGATAAAGATGGTGACATTGCAGGAGCTTGTACAACCTCTGGATTATCTTATAAAATGAAAGGACGCGTTGGCGACTCGCCAATCATTGGGTCTGGATTATATGTTGACAATCAAGTTGGTGGTGCAGCTGCTACTGGTTTAGGTGAAGAAATTTTAAAAACCGTAGGAAGCTTCTTAATCGTAGAGCTAATGCGCAACGGAATGCATCCACAACAAGCATGTGAAGAAGCCATTAACCGTATAGTCAATAAAAACAAAAACCACAAAGATTTTCAGGCAGCCTACATTGCTATTAACAAAGCAGGTCAAACGGGATCTTACTGTATACATCCTGGATTTGCGTACATGAAATATCAGCATGGTAAAAACGAAAGAATCTTATCTAAAGCATTCTTAAAAGCTTAATCAATAATTTGTTATTTTAAGTACAGAAGTTATCAAATTTTAAAGCAAACCTGCGTTAAGTTTTGTAGTTTTGGTATTCTATCAAAATTACTATTATGTCAGACAATAAACGCGTCTTTTTAGTCGATGCTTACGCTTTAATTTTTAGAGGTTATTATGCCTTTATAAAAAACCCAAGAATAAACTCTAAAGGAGAAGACACCTCTGCTATTATGGGTTTCATGAACTCGTTATTAGATGTAATTAAACGTGAGCGTCCTGACCATTTAGCTGTATGTTTTGATAAAGGCGGAAGTGCTGACAGAGTCGAAATGTTTGAGGCCTATAAAGCCAATCGTGACGAAACACCTGAAGGCATTAAAACTGCTGTACCTTATATCATGGAGATTTTAAAAGCCATGCATATTCCAATTATGGTTAAAGCTGGTTATGAAGCGGATGATGTTATAGGGACTTTAGCTAAACAAGCCGAAAAAGAAGGCTACCAAACCTTTATGGTAACACCTGATAAAGATTTTGCGCAATTAGTTAGCGAAAACATTTTTATGTACAGACCTGTGTTTGGTGGTGGTTATGAAACTTGGGGAATCCCAGAAGTACAGAAAAAATTTGAAGTAACAGACCCTTTACAAGTCATTGACTTTTTAGGAATGATGGGAGATGCCAGTGATAATATTCCTGGTTTACCTGGTGTTGGAGAAAAAACCGCTAAAAAGTTTTTAGCACAATATGGTAGCATGGAAAACCTTTTTGCTAACACACACGAGCTTAAAGGTAAAATGAAAGAAAAGATTGAAGCCAACCAAGAGTTAGGTTTACTTTCTAAAAAACTAGCAACCATCATGCTAGACGTTCCTGTGACATTTAACGCTAAAGATTTTGAGTTAGACGCTCCAGATATTCCTAAAGTGACTGCCATTTTTCAGGAATTAGAATTTACACGTCTTATAGATAATTTTACAAAAACTTTTACTTCTGGTGCAGAAGCCACATCGCTTGCTAACGACAACCCTTCGGAAAAAGCAGCACCAAAAGTGACGCCTAAAGAGGCTGAAAGTGCTGGAGCTGGTCAATTTAATTTATTTGGAGGCGACCCAAATTCCGCAACAGCGACATCTGACACAGATAGCTTAGCGCGAAAAACTGCCGAAACTACTGCACATTTTTACCAAAGTGTAGCCTCAGGAATGGCGACTACATTATTTATCAAAAACTTAATGAATCAGACTTCGGTGTGTTTTGATACCGAAACCACAGGTTTAAACCCACTAACTGCAGAGTTGGTTGGGATATCATTTTCATGGGAAATTGGTAAAGGCTTTTACCTACCCTTTCCAGAGGACAAAACCGAAGCACAAGACCTAATCGAAACGCTTAGACCATTTTTTGAAAGTGAGACCATTCAGAAAATTGGACAGAATCTAAAATACGATATTAAAGTCCTTGCCAAATATAATATCCAAGTCAAAGGATCGCTATTTGACACCATGTTAGCGCATTATTTAATTAATCCAGACATGCGTCACAATATGGATGTTTTGGCAGAGACGTATTTAAACTATACACCAATTGCTATCACAGAATTGATTGGTAAAAAAGGAAAAAACCAATTATCCATGCGTGATGTTCCGTTGGAAAAACAAACGGAATATGCGGTTGAGGATGCTGATATTACGCTTCAATTAAAAGAACATTTTGAAAAGGAATTAGACGAAGCTAACACTCAAAAATTATTTGATGATATTGAGGTGCCTTTACTACGTGTATTGGCTGCTATGGAATTGGAAGGTATTAATTTGGATGTTGACTTTTTAAATAGCCTATCAGACGATTTAAATAACGATATCAACACTTTAGAAAGTAAAATATATGAGGTTGCTGGAGAGGAATTTAATATTGCCTCACCAAAACAATTAGGTATTATTTTGTTTGAAAAACTAAAATTGGTTGACAAACCTAAAAAGACAAAAACAGGTCAATATGCAACAGGAGAAGACATACTGTCTTACCTAGCTAAGGATCATGAAATTATCCGTAATATTTTAGATTATCGTGGTTTAGCAAAACTTAAAAGCACCTATGTGGATGCGTTACCACTTCAGGTAGAGCCTGCAACAGGTCGTGTGCATACAGATTATATGCAAACTGTTGCTGCCACAGGACGTTTAAGTAGCAATAATCCAAACCTACAGAATATTCCGATACGTACAGAACGTGGACGTCAAGTCCGTAAAGCGTTTGTACCACGCAATGAAGACTACACACTATTAGCTGCGGATTATAGCCAAATAGAATTACGTATTATTGCTGCGTTAAGTGAGGAAGAAACCATGATTGAAGCTTTTAAAAACGGAGAAGATATTCACGCTTCCACAGCATCAAAAGTCTTTAATGTGCCTTTAAACGAAGTCACTCGCGAGCAACGTAGTAATGCTAAAACCGTAAACTTTGGAATTATCTATGGTGTGTCTGCTTTTGGATTAAGTAACCAAACCGACTTATCGCGTGGTGAAGCTAAAGAGTTAATTGACACCTACTACGAAACGTATCCTAAACTTAAAAAATACATGAGCGCACAAGTAGATTTTGCGCGTGATCATGGTTATGTAAAAACTATTTTAGATCGTAGACGTTACCTAAAAGATATAAATAGTCGCAATGCTGTAGTACGTGGCGCAGCAGAGCGTAATGCGGTTAATGCACCAATCCAAGGTAGTGCTGCAGATATTATTAAAATTGCCATGATTAACATTTATAACAAATTAGAGGCTGGTAATTATAAAACCAAAATGCTACTACAAGTACATGATGAATTGGTTTTTGATGTCTATAAACCTGAACTTGAGGAAATGAAAACCTTAATTAAAACCGAAATGGAAGGTGCTTTTAAAATGGAAGTGCCTTTAGATGTAGAAGTGGATACTGGTTTGAATTGGTTGGAGGCGCATTAATAATCTTTTTCTTACTTAAAAATAGATTTTTTTTCATCGATTAAGTTGATATCTTTGTAAGACATACTTTTTTTTTAATATATGCACAATAAAAAAACTTACATCGATTTATTTGCTGGTTGCGGTGGGCTTTCACTTGGATTATTTAATTCTGGTTTATGGAAAGGACATTTTGCTATTGAAAAAAGTCCTGACGCTTTTAAAACGTTTAATCATAACTTGATTGAAAACAACAATCATTTTGATTGGCCTGAATGGTTACCGAAAAAAGAACATGATATAAATGAAATTATCAAAAACTATCCTACTGAACTTAAAAATTTAAGAGGAGAAATAGATATGGTTGCAGGAGGACCACCTTGTCAAGGGTTTTCTACAGCTGGAAAAAGAAATGAAGATGATTTAAGAAACAAATTAATCAAATCTTATATACGCTTTATTAGACAAGTACAACCTAAAGTGATTTTCTTTGAAAACGTAAAGGGTTTTACGCAAAAATTTGATAAAAATAAAATTAAGGGAATCGTTTATTCTGAATATGTAAAAAGAGCCTTACGCTATACTCCAAAAGACAAAAGTTATTTTGGATATGAAGTAGAAGGAAGACTAATTGATTTTTCAGAATATGGAGTACCACAAAAAAGAACGCGATTTATCCTAGTAGGTATTAGAAAAGATATTGCAGAAGAAACAAGTCCTATAGAATTTTTCGATTCAATAAAGAAAGAGAGAAAACAATTTTTAGTAAAAAAAGGTATTGGACTAACTAATACTCTTGAAGATGCAATTTCAGATTTACTTAGAAAAAATGAAACTACTTCTCCAGACACAGCTTCTTTTAAAACTAGTCTTTACAATAAGCCCACTTCTAGTTATCAAAAACTTTTAAAAGGAAACATTAATACTAAAATACCTGATAGTCACAGATTTGCTAAACATAGTGAAAGTACTGTTCAAAAATTAGAATACATTCTAAAATACGCAGATAAAAACAAAACTTTATCTGACGAAATAAAAGAAAAATTTAATCTCAAAAAGAGAACTATAATTCCTTTGTCAGGAAAAACACCTACTCCAACCATAACCACTTTACCAGACGATTACGTACATTATTCTCAACCTAGAATTTTTACAGTTCGAGAATATGCTAGAATACAATCTTTTAACGATTGGTATGAATTTAAAGGAAAATATACAACTGGAGGAAAAAGAAGAACACAAGAAGTGCCAAGATATTCACAAATTGGAAATGCTATTCCGCCCTTATTTGGTGAACAAGCAGGAATAACATTAAACAACCTTATCTAATATGCAAAAACCTCTTCAATTTAAAATTAGTTCTGCATTAAAAAATATAATTGGTAGAGACTTAATAACTGATGATTTTATTGCTGTTTTTGAATTAGTCAAAAATTCATATGATGCACACGCAACTAGAGTTGACGTAATCTTTAAGGACATCTATACAGATAAAGCAAAAATAATAATTAAAGATAATGGAAAAGGAATGGGCTATCAAGACCTACTTGATAAATGGCTTTTTGTAGCCCGTTCATCTAAAATAGAAGGAGACGAAGAAGATAGTTACAAAGATTTTAGAGATAAAATCAAAGTAAAAAGAGCGTATGCAGGAGCAAAAGGAATTGGTAGATTCTCTTGTGATAGACTTGGTAGTGGGTTATATCTTGAAACTATCAAAGATGAGAGAGATGCAAAAATAGAAGCTCTGGTTACGGACTGGAACAAGTTTACTGAGAATAGTAATAATGAATTTGTAAATGTGAGTGTATTACACGAAACATTAGAAAAAAGCTCATATGCAATTAATAAGGGAACAGTTTTAGAAATCTCAAATCTCAATAATAATTGGGATAGAGAAAAATTTGAAGACTTAAAAGACTCATTAGCGCGTCTTATTAATCCTTCTGCCATTAAAGATGATGACTCTTTTAAAATATTTCTTTCAGTTGAAGACGAAGCTAAAAATGATGAAAAACAAAAAGAGAAAAATAAGAAGAGATTTGAAAAAGGGACTTTAGAAAAATCAGAAATTAATTACTTTAAAATTATTAATGGTGAAATCAAAAATCCGATTTTTGAAACACTTCAACTCAAAACAAGCTATATTGAATCTGATATCAATAGTGATTCTATAATTACAACACTTTATGAGGGTGGAGAACTAGTTTATAGAATACAAGAAGACAATCCTTATCCTGCTTTTAAAGGTATTCATTATTCTATTTTCTTTATGAATCAATCTGCAAAATCAACTTTTAGTAGAAGAATGGGTGTTCAACCTGTAGAATACGGTCATATTTTTGTATATAAGAATGGATTAAGAATATATCCTTATGGAGAAAGAGGAGACGACCCCTTTAAAATGGATGTTAGGAAAGGTCAAGGTTATGCGAGAAACTTAGGAACTAGAGAAGTCTTAGGTTATATCTCAATAAATGGAGAAAACGATAATCTTAAAGAAACTTCTAGTAGAGGTGATGGGTTTATAAAAACATCATCATACTTTCATCTAGAAAAACACTTTTATGAAACTTTAAAAAAACTAGAAAAATATACTATCGACATTACGGATTGGGGAAATTTCTTATCTGATGACGATTATATTAATATAAATGAATCTTTTGTAAAAAATGAAGGTAAATCAGGTGAGCGTATATTTAATGTTAACGAAAATCTTAGTAAATTAATATCTTCAATAACTCGCTCTAAATCTGTAAATAAATTTGAAGTTTCCAAAAACATTCTCGATATATTAGACTCTAAAAGCGAAAAATCTGCTCAAGGAACTCTAAAGAAATTATCTGAAAAAATTGATTCTGATAGTTTCGACAAGGATGAAGTAAAGAAGACAATAAAAAATGTTGAAAAAAAGCTTTCTGACTTAAAATCGAGAAAAGAAGAAGCTGAGGAAGAAGCTTTACAAAAGTATATAGAAAATGAAGAGCTAAAAACAGAGCTTGATAGAGAGATAGCTGAAAAACTTTTTGATAAAACACAAATTGGTCGTGAAAAAAAAGATTTATTAGCTCTTCAACATCAAATCATACATACTGCCAGCAATATCACATGGAGCCTAGACTCTTTGATAGATGCGATAAACGAAGAAAAAACTAAGGATGAATTAATTGACGATATAAAAGATATAAGTTTAGAAGTACAAAGAATCGTTAGTGCTTCTAGGTTTGTTACAAAAGCTGGATTTAACACTCAAGCTGAAAAACTAACAAAAGATATTGTTTCTTTCATTAATGATTATGTAAACAATATTTACATACCTGCCGATTCTTTTATACATAAAAAACGTCCAATAAATATTTCAGTAACTACGCCTAATTTCAAGAAAAAAATGAAATTTAGACCTTTTGAGATTACTGTTATTCTAGATAATTTATTTTCGAATTCCAGAAAAGCAAAAGCAACAGAAGTTACATTAGAATGGCAAAAGGATAAAACACACTTATTACTTTACTTTAGAGATAATGGCAATGGAATTCCAATTGAAATTAGTAAAAACATATTCAAATTCAGATATAGTAAAACAGACGGTTCTGGAATTGGACTGTATCACGTTAAAGACATCTTAAAAAAATACAAATCAAATATTGAGTTCTTAAATAGTTCTAATGGAGCTGAATTCCTAATCAAAATACCGCTATGAAATTAGACTATAAGATAATCTGGGTAGAAGATAAAATTGACACAAAACCTTTCCTTGCTCTAAAAGAGAGCGTAAAAAAACATTTAGAAGATGAATTCTTTAATGTGACTATTGAAACCGCCGAAGATTTTGATGAATTCAAAAAAAAATACGAAAATAATGAAACGTTTGATTTAATAATTACAGATTTAAACTTAAATGAGAGTCACGGTAGTGAAGTTATAGATTTTGTTAGAGATGAAAAACACATATTAACCGAAGTCTTTTTCTATTCTGCAAATAGTGAACTTACAAAAACTCAATTGATTAATAGTAGTAGAATTACTTTTCATCAAATGGATGAAGGAAATGCTTATAGAGAACTAGGAATATCAATAATTGAGTTGATTGATTTGACTATTTCTATGTTTCAACATATCGTAACAATGAGAGGAATGATAATGCAAGAGACAAGTTCACTAGACTTAAAAATGGAAAACATTGTAAAACATCAACTTAAAAACCCTGTGTTAGCAGAATCTATTGCACCTGTTTTGGATAACATTTTTAATAGCATTTTGACTAATGCAAAGGAAAAATTTGATAAAGCTTCTCGCAGAAAAACTAATGATATTCTTAAGGACAATATATTATTTAATTCCTCACAAAAAATAATTGCTCTGGGTGAGGTTCTTAAAATAATGAAAGAAGAAGATTTCTCCAAAGCATATACTGAAGAAATAATACTTATTAGAAATAAATTTGCACATTCTGAATTAATGAAAGGAGATGATGGTAAGGAATATTTCAAAGTAAAAAATGAAGAAGTATATTTCGATAAAGACCTTTGTAAAGGAATTAGAAAAAACATTAATAAACATGCTTTAAATATTTCAAATATAGAAGAAATTTTAAATAAGAATAATTAAACTCAAAAGCTCACTCAATCTCTCCAAAATACTCCATACACTTAATAGCAGGATTTGTTTTTCGGTTTTTAAAGCCATGTGCAGCGCTGCTTATAATTAAAATTAAAGCTGCAACTAATGCAGTGTAGGCTACAGTAGTATTTGCGTTGTTATTAGCTACGTAAATAGCAATTAAAGCCCAAGCACCAACTAGTGCAAATTCGCGCATGTTACGTGTCCAGGTAACTATTAAGTTTATTACTGTTGCTATCCCAATTAATAGTAAGGTCCAAACGGTTGGTGATACCCCAAAACCATCCCAATTATATTTTACTAAAACTGCTGAGACATTAGCAATACTAGCTACTGTAATCCAACCACTATAGATAACAAATGGCCACCACAAAAACACAATAACAGAGATTGGTGCATCAAACAGTTCCATTTTATTTTTAAGCACTATTTGTAATAACGCGATAAGTATTATAAAAATAAATACTGAAGATAATACCGTGTAACCATAAATCCAAGTGACAATCCAAGCACAATTAGCAATACATGAGATAGCAAACCACCAACCTGTTGTTAGTATAAAATCGTTGTTTCTAACGTTTACAAATAGACTACGTCCTTGATAAACAATAAATCCTGTTAATAGCAAATAGATGATTCCCCAAATGGAAAACGCATATCCTGCTGGTGTAAATAAAGTATTGTATTGTTTAGAGACTTCGCCAATAGTTGTGTTATTTAATAAACCAGTATTGGATAAATAGTTCATTACAATCACGCAGACAAAAGCAATCCCATTAATTATTTGTAGTTGTTTTTTCATAGTTATAATATACTACAATTAAAACATCTTGAAAAAATTCTACACCAAAAAAAAGTTAATAGATTACTAATTTTTAACGACGTTTGTTTTTGCTTTTAAACTTAGCCTTATTCTTACGTTGATTAAACGGAACAGCGTCATTAAAGGTGTTTTTAGCTTCACCTTTAGGTTTGTTTTTTCGCCATTTCTCTTCTTTGCTAGGTAACAGCACGTCTAATAAGTCTTGACGTCCTAATTTATTTAAGGTCTTTTTGATCCACGCTTTGTTTTCGTCTTTATACCAAAAGAAAAAACGGTGTTGTTCGTCTTTCTCTTTTCTAGTAATTGGTGTATTTACTTTTTTAAGCGTGTAAGGATGGTAACCACTATAATAAATTACAGTAGCCACAGTCATTGGTGTTGGTGTAAACCCTTGTACTTGCTCTAACTGGAATCCCATGTCTTTGGTTTCGGCAGCTAGATTAGCCATATCTTCAACCTCACAAGCTGGATGATTAGAAATAAAGTAAGGTATTAACTGTAATTTTAATCCTTTAGCAATATTAATCTTATCAAAACGCTCTTTAAACTTATGGAAGTATTTAAACGACGGTTTACGCATCAATTTTAATACAGGATCACTAGTATGCTCTGGAGCCACTTTAAGTCGTCCAGAGACGTGCTTAGTCATGACTTCTTCTGTATAGGCATCTAACTCTTTTGGATCTGCATTTTTATTAAATTCTGGGACTAACATATCGTGTCGGATTCCAGAACCTATAAACGATTTTTTAACTTTTGGATGACTATCAACCGCTTGGTACAATTCGGTTAACGGTTTATGAGACGTATCTAAATTACTACATATTACTGGCGAAATACAACTTGGTGCAACACATTTATCGCAAATAGACTGTACTTTACCCTTCATTTGATACATATTGGCACTTGGTCCTCCAATGTCACTTAAATACCCTTTAAAATCAGGCATATTTGCAACAGTATCAACTTCTTTTAAAATAGATTCCTTGCTACGTGAGGCAATAAATTTTCCTTGATGCGCAGATATGGTACAAAAGCTACAACCACCAAAACAACCTCTGTGAATGTTGATTGAGAACTTAATCATCTCGAACGCAGGAATTGGTCCACGTTTATCATACTTAGGATGTGGTAATCGTGTGTATGGTAAATCAAATGACGCATCAATTTCTGCTTCAGTCATTGTTGGATATGGTGGATTAATCATTAACACCTTATCTCCTACTTTTTGGAAAATTCGTCTTGCAGCTAATTTATTGGACTCTTGCTCGATGACCTTAAAATTAGAGGCATATTTTTTCTTATCCTTTAAACAGGTTTCATGCGAAGCAATTTCAATATCTTCCCAATTACTGTTCTTAGGTATTTTTTCGTCTTTATTCATTAATACAGCGGTTTGATTAACTGTATTAATACTACTAAATGGCACGCCTTTTTCTAACAAACGGATGATTTCACGTAAAGGTTGTTCTCCCATTCCGTATACCAACATATCTGCTTTAGAAGTTTCTAAAATTGTTGGCATTAATTGATCACTCCAATAATCGTAGTGTGTTACACGACGTAAAGACCCTTCGATACCACCAATTAAAACTGGAGTATCTGGCCATTTTTCTTTTAAAATTTTAGAATATACAGACGATGCATAATCAGGTCTAAATCCAATGTCACCATTTGGCGTATAGGCATCCTTATCACGTTTCTTTTTATTAGCATTATAATTGCTAATCATGGGATCCATACAACCACCTGTAACACCAAAAAATAATCTTGGTTTACCTAATTTTACAAAGTCCTGAAGATTATCGTTAACATTAGGTTGTGGTACAATAGCGACACGTAAGCCAAAACTTTCTAGCAAACGTCCAATAACTGCTGGACCAAACGTAGGATGATCCACGTAGGCGTCTCCACTAAAAAGTATGACGTCTAGCTCTTGCCAACCACGTATCTTAACCTCTTTGTTAGTGGTAGGTAACCAATCTGATAATTTTAATTCTTGCATAACGTTGCAAAAGTATATAAAAAAAGACTGTGATGTATTTATTTTAAAGGGAATAGTTAATCTAGAAGCCTAAACTTTAACATCTAACGCATCGCGTAATGCATTACCAATTAACATAAAAGCCATTACTAAAAGCATGATGCATAAACCTGGTAAAATAGCTAGATAGGGTTTGCCTAAAATAATATAGTTGTAATGATCCTTAATCATCGCTCCCCAACTTGCCATAGGTGGTTGTGCACCAATACCAAGAAAACTAAGTCCAGACTCTATTAATATTGCTGCAGCAAAATTGGCTGCACATATTACAATCACTGGAGCCATAATGTTAGGTAATATATGTTTTGTTATTATCCTAAAATCGTTAAATCCTAAAGCTCTAGCTGCTGTCACATATTGCATTTGTTTTGCACTAATAAGTTGACCTCTAACGACTCTAGCCACTTCAACCCACATGGTTAAACCTACTGCTATAAATACTTGCCAAAACCCTTTACCTAAGGCTAAGGTAATAGCTATAACCAACAATAACGTTGGTATGGACCAGGTTACATTTATAATCCACATGATTAAAGCATCCACTTTACCTCCATAATATCCAGCAACACTACCCATAAAAATCCCAATAACCAAAGATATAAATACTGCTACAAAGCCAATAAAAAAAGAAATACGTGCACCAACCAATAAACGACTTAATAAATCACGTCCATATTTATCGGTTCCTAAATAGAAGGTAACGTTTTTAATATGTTGAGACGCTGAATTTTGAGTGATAAAAGACGCATCGATTGTTTTTGTGTCGCCTTCAAAACCATCAGAAGCAAACTCGGTATACGTTAATTGGTTATTATGTATTGAATAACTAGAAATAGGAATTTCGGTATCTGTATTGTTTATTCCGAAGAACACTTTTTGAAAAAGTGATTGCTCGTTTTTAATTTGAGAAGGTATGGTCAACATCTTAACATTAAAACCTGGAGGTTTAGAATGAATAGACACATGCATTTGATTGGCATTTTGAGAATTGTCTGGTGCAAATAAATACGCAAATACAGACACTAAGCCAACTAATGCTACAAAACACAAACTAAAAACGCCCCAAAAGTTTTTTTTAAACTTTTGAAGCGCTAATTGTGATAAGGAGTATGTTTTTGTTGTCATTTTATAATTATCAATTCCTGAGTTTTGCAATGCTAAATATACAAATCAAAGGAATGACAAAACTACTAATTTTTTATCGTGGCTACTTTTTTAATTTCGTAAGTCATTTTTAGGTCATTTAGCACGTTAAGCGCCTCTTCAACATAAACATCTTTACTTAAATTTTCATGCCATCTGTTACGTTTATCACGTAAGGTTGTGTCTTGATCAAACATTTTTTGCTCGTATGGTAACGACTCAAATGTTAAATTAGTTTTATAATCTGAAATCGCATCAAACTGCTTTGCTTCTTCTTCATTTAACTTTAACTCTGCTCTATATTTTTCGTAATTAAGCGAGTAGCTGTTATCATCCATTTTTGTTTTAGCCCATTTGGCACTATTTTCAATTAACTTTAATTGCTCGTTATTAGCCATACGCTCTTTACTATTAGCAATGGTACGATCGTAGTCAAAATAGCTAGTCCAAACTTCAAAATCTACAGGTGTGATCTTATCCCAAGCTAATGGGTTTTCTTGATCACGCTCACCTATATCAATAAAACTGTAACGATCCGGAACAACAACATCACTTTTTACACCTTCTAACTGCGTTGATCCACCATTAATACGGTAAAATTTTTGACGCGTTAATTTTAAGGCTCCTAAATCTCCGTGAGAACTATTACGAACCATACGGTTTAAGTCTAATACATTTTGTACTGTTCCTTTACCATAAGTTTGCTTACTACCAATAATAATAGCACGTTTATAATCTTGCATTGCTGCAGCTAAAATCTCTGATGCAGATGCAGACAACTCGTTAACCATAATTACTAATGGTCCATCCCAAACAATGGATTTATCTGTATCACGTAACACCTCTTTTGGCTCGTCGGTTGATCTAACTTGTACAATTGGTCCATCTTTAATAAATAAACCAGCCATATCTACAACGGTTCTTAAAGATCCTCCACCATTATTACGTAAGTCTAAAACAAGACCTTCAATACCAGCTTCTTTTAAACGCTCAATTTCTAATTTAATATCTGTTGCAGCATTACGATTATTGTAATCTTCAAAATCTACATAAAATTTAGGCAGATTTATTATTCCGTAATTTTTATTGTCTTTTTTCACTATTGAAGACTTAGCATAAGTCTCTTCCAGCTCTACTAAATCTCTAGTTACCGCAATATCTTGGATAGTACCATCCACTTTTTTCATGGTTAAAATAACCTTAGTCCCTTTAGGTCCTTTAATTAATTTAATAGCATCATCGATACGCATTCCAACTACGCTTACTGCTTCTTTTTCTTTGTCCTGACGTACTTTCATTATAACATCACCAACTTCTATCTCTCCATCTCTCCAAGCTGGTCCACCAGAAATAAGCTCTACAATTTTGATGTAGTCCATTTTTTTCTGTAAACGTGCTCCAATACCTTCAAGTTTACCAGACATTTGTTGATCAAATCTATCTTTATCTGTTGGTGCTAAGTAAGAGGTGTGTGGATCAAACTCTTCAACAATGGTATTTACATACATACCAAACCAGTCCTCACGATCCATATCTTCGATATAGTCTGTAAAATAATTATCTAAAGCTTTAGACGTTTCAGCTCTAGCTTCTGCTTCAATTTCTGTAATAGATTTTTTAACTACAGGCTCTTTTTCAATAGCTTCAGTACCTTCCTCGTCTTCATTTACTTTAGCTGTATCATTTTGCTCATCCATTAAAGCATCGTAACTAGAAAGTGTATTAAATTTTAATTGTTGTCTCCAACGTTCTTTTAATCCTTTTTTGTTTTTAGCGTATGGTAAGTTTTTATAATCTGTATTATAATCTTCGTCTTGATTAAAATCAAAAGGCTTTGCTAAAATATCTTTATAATAAGATTTAGCTTCTTCTTGACGTTGCACTAAACGCTCATAAACCAAACTAAAAAACGAAATATCATAAGCTCTTAACTGATCATCAATTTCGGTTTCAAACTTTTTAAAATCGTCAATATCTGACTGCAAGAAATAACGTTTTAAAGGGTCAACCAACTCTAAATAGTCCGAATAAATTTCTGCAGAAAAAGCATCATTTAATTCTTTTGGCTCAAAATGTAATTGGTCTAAAGCTAAAGTTATGATTTGTATTAAAAGTTTGTCTTTATCTGGATCGTCATCAACTTTAGTGGTAAAACTACAAGAACCAAATGCTAATAATAGTACTAGCAATATTATATTATATTTCCTTTTCATGTGTTCTGTTTAAATTTTTTCGAGAAATTTCTACTAAAGTAAAGAAAAAACCATGCCAATAAAATCTAAACCACCTAATTTTTTGTTAAACTGAATAAATTGAGTAGATACGGGAGAAATTATGTATTTTAGCTAAGTAATTTAATAGACTACTATGAGTAAAAAACCACTAATTTTAGTGACTAATGATGATGGCATAACTGCACCAGGAATTTTAGCTTTAATTGAAGTTATGGAAACCCTAGGCGACGTCGTTGTTGTAGCTCCAGATAGTCCGCAAAGCGGAATGGGTCATGCTATTACTTTAAACAACGTACTACACTTAGATAAAGTCTCTAAAAAAGGAGACAAAACTTTAAAATACAGCTGTTCTGGGACACCTGCAGATTGTGTTAAAATTGCAATTAACGAGGTTTTAGACAGACGTCCAGATTTGTGCGTATCTGGTATTAATCATGGCTCTAACAGCTCCATCAATGTGATATATTCTGGAACTATGAGTGCTGCTATTGAAGCAGGAATTGAAAGTATACCTGCTATCGGATTTTCTTTGTTGGATTACAAATGGGATGCAGATTTTGAAGCTTCTAAAAAATACATTAAACAAATAGCTAAAAATGCTTTACAACATGGTATTGCTGATGGTATGATACTAAATGTAAACATTCCTGCTTTAAAAAAGAAGGATATAAAAGGTATTAAAGTTTGCAGACAAGCAAGGGCTAATTGGAAAGAAAAATTTGATAAAAGACAAACACCTCAAGGTAGAGATTACTATTGGTTAACTGGTGAATTTGTAAATTACGATAAAGGCACAGATACTGACGAATATGCTTTATCTGAAGGTTATGTTTCTGTTGTACCTGTACAATACGATTTAACTGCGCACCATTACATGCAAGAACTAAATACGTGGCAATTTGAATAACAAAAAACACATTATTTTTGGCTTTATTTTAGGTGTGATTTCTACAGGAATTGGTGTATTACTGTACATCGCATTCTTTTCTAGATATGGCATTGAAGAGACTTTTAAAAAAGCCATACAGTTTAAATTTGTTGACAAAATAGTTAGCTTAGGCGCTTTGCTTAACTTAGGTTTGTTTTTTCTATTTTTAAACAAAAAAAAGGATGATTTGGCAAAAGGTGTGCTAATAGCCACACTAATAATTGGATTAATTATTATAATAAATAGATTATAAATTGAAGTATTACATTATTTCTGGCGAAGCCTCTGGCGATTTACATGGCTCTAACCTAATGAAAGCGTTGCAAAAACAAGATGCAACAGCAGATTTTAGGTTTTGGGGAGGCGACTTAATGCAATCTGTTGGTGGTACATTGGTAAAACACTATAAAGCTCTAGCTTTTATGGGATTTTCTGAAGTGATCATGAATTTAAGGACTATTGCCAAAAACTTATCGTTTTGTAAAACAGATATTGCAAACTATAATCCTGACGTGATTATTTTTATTGACTATCCTGGATTTAATCTACGTATTGCAAAATGGGCTAAGATTAAAAATTTTAAAACACATTATTATATTTCTCCTCAAATTTGGGCTTGGAAAGAAGGTCGTATTAAAGCTATCAAACATGATGTAGACCAAATGTATGTGATCCTACCGTTTGAAAAAGACTTTTACGAAAACAAACATAATTATCCTGTGCATTTTGTTGGACATCCATTAATTGATGCTATTGCAGATAAAACACAAGTGGACGATAAAACGTTTAGAAAAACACATGGTTTAAGCGAAAAACCAATTATTGCCCTATTACCAGGAAGTAGAAAGCAAGAAATAACAAAAATGTTATCCGTAATGCTTAGTGTTGTAGATGACTATCCAGACTACCAATTTGTAATTGCAGGTGCACCAAGTCAGGATTACGACTTTTATAAAACCTTTATTAAACAAAGTAATGTCCATTTTATAAGCAATAAAACTTACGATTTACTAAGTCTTGCAACTGCTGCTTTAGTGACCTCTGGAACAGCAACATTAGAAACCGCTTTGTTTAAAGTGCCTCAGGTAGTTTGCTACAAAGGGAGTTGGGTGTCTTACCAAATTGGTAAACGAGTAGTAAACCTAGATTACATTAGCTTAGTAAACTTAATTTTGGATAAAGAGGTTGTAACCGAATTAATTCAGGGTGACTTTAACACTAAACGTCTAAAAAAAGAGTTAGATACTATACTAGATAGCTATGAACGTACTAAATATTTTATGAGTTATTATGACTTAGAAAAAAAATTAGGTGGAAAAGGTGCTAGTGAAAACACAGCTAAACTGATATACAATTACATACACGATTAATTATTAAATGAATAAAATTGTCCTACTTTTAATAACAGCAACATTAATGTCTTGCGGAAGCAGTAAAAGCAAGCGTGTTGTCACTACAAAATCTGAATCTGAAGTTATCAGCCAAACCAACAATAAACCTGCTAGACGTGGTCCTGCTAGAAAAACCAGCACAAAATCTACTAGAGACATATCAACTGATGATCAATCAGAAGATAATCAATCTGTGGAAGCCATAACTGTTAACAATCCATTAATTGCAAGCATTATTAATAATGCACAAAGTTATGAAGGTGTTAGATACAAATATGGTGGTACTACAAAAAAAGGTATGGATTGCTCTGGATTAATCTATACAGCATTTCAATCTGAAGATATTAGTTTACCAAGATCTTCAAGCGATATGGCTACTCATGGTGACTGGATAGATGTAAAAGAAGTTAGAGAAGGTGACTTACTGTTTTTTGCCACAAAACGAAACAGCAGAACCGTTAACCATGTTGGTTTAGTAACGTCTTCTAGATTAGGACGTGTGGAGTTTATTCATGCAAGTACAAGTAAAGGTGTAATGACTTCCCTTTTATCTGAACGCTATTGGTACTTTGCTTTTGTCCAAGCACGACGATTATTGTAAGAAATTGACTATATTGAAGTATGAAATTGCTTCATTTTTCAATTATAAAATTTACAATTTGCTTAATACTTGGTATAGTACTTTCTAAGATACTAAGTATTTCGGTACTTTATAGCTGGTTTATAACTATAAGTCTTACAGCGCTTTCCGTTATTTTATATTTTATTTTCAAAAAGAAAAGTAACCACATTTATCTTTTTGGCACTATTATCTACTTAACTTTTGTTGCATTTGGTCTTTTTATATCTAATAGTAACGAAGATTTAAATAAAACCAATCACTTTAGTAATTATATAAGTAAAGATACCTCCACTACTACTACAGCTTTTAGGATTAGAGAATTATTAAAACCTAATGCTTATAGTCAGCGTTATTATATTGACTTGCTTCAAATAAATAACAATAACGTTATAGGTAAAGCTTTGCTAAACGTTAAAAAAGACAGTCTACAATCTTTATTACCAATAGATGCTATTTACACGACTGCCATACCATTGGTAGACGTTAAAAAGCCTTTAAATCCCGATCAATTTAGCTATAAAAATTATTTAGAAAAACAGCAAGTACACTTTCAGCTGTATGCTGATCACACCAATATACTACAACTTCAAAATAAAACACATACCCTATTTGGATATGCAGCTAAATTAAGATATCACATAAATAGCAAATTAGATAAGTATCAATATACAAATGACCAGCTATCCATTATTAATGCCTTAATATTAGGGCAAAGACAAAATATAACAAAAGCAGTTTATGACAATTACACTAATGCAGGTGCCATACACATATTGGCAGTTTCTGGGTTACATGTTGGTATAATATTATTAATACTAAATTTGGTATTCAAACCTGTAGAACGTTTAAAAAACGGGAAGTTTTATAAAACCATAATACTCGTTATTTTATTATGGACCTATGCTTTAATTGCAGGTGGTTCTGCATCTATTATAAGAGCAACAACGATGTTTAGTATTGTTGCTATAGGTATTAACTTAAAACGTCCGACAAACATCTACAACACCTTAGCTGTTTCTGTTTTTATTTTACTATTAATTAAACCTAATTTTTTATTTGATGTTGGTTTTCAGTTAAGTTATGCTGCAGTAATAGCAATCGTTAGTTTTCAGCCTATATTAGAAAAACTTTGGACACCTAAATACAAAATTGTAACGCTGTTATGGCAAACTTTAACAGTAACTGTTTCTGCTCAATTTGGAATTATTCCTATAAGTCTATATTATTTCCATCAATTTCCTAGTTTGTTTTGGCTATCCAATCTAATTGTAATTCCATTTTTAAGTATCATATTAGGTTTGGGTTTACTAGTAATAACATTAGCACTATTTGGTTTACCTAAAACATTTTTATCAGACACTTTTGGAATGGTTATCAATTGGATGAATTCCTTTTTTGAATGGATTTCTAGTCAGGAAGATTTTTTAATAATTGATATTCCGTTTACCATCGCTCAAGTCATTGTATCCTATATTTTTATATTTTGCCTTTATGCACTTTACCATTATAAGAATTATAGGTGGTTACAACTAACCTTAATTTCGGTCTTGGTTTTACAATTATCCTATACCATTGTCCAATTTAATAATAAAAGCAATCAATTTATTGTATTTCATAAAAGTAGAAACACACTATTAGGTAAAAAACATAACAATCAATTAGCAACCTTTTCTACATTAAAAACAGCAGAAACAAATTCTATAATTAGAAGCTATGCAGTCAAAAACGCATTACAAACATCAGCTTCAAAACCTGTAACTAACCTATACAAACTGGACAACAAACATGTATTAGTTATTGATAGTTTGTCCATATTTAATGTCAAAGGAATAACAATAGATTATGTTGTATTAACACAATCTCCAAAATTAAACCTAGAGCGATTAATTGACAGCTTAAAACCAAAGGTTATAATAGCAGATGGAAATAATTATAGATCGTATGTAAATCGATGGGAAGCCACTTGTTTAAAACAAAAACTCCCGTTTTACCATACAGGTAAAACAGGAGCTTATATTATAAACTATTAAATACGGTTTAATTGTTTTTAAAGGTTGCTTTAAAGGCTTTGTAATAGGCATCAAAATCTGCTTGAGTTTTCATGTCTTTATGTTTATTAGATTGAAACATTTTTAAATACAACTCTAAAGCTTGTGGTGTTTGATATCCTGTAATTGGTGATATTAGCTGTGCATCTTCATCAAAAAACAGCAACGTTGGATAAGCTCTAATCCCTAAACCACGTGAAAGCTCGTGACTAGAATTTCTAGTTTTAGCTTTAGCTGGATTGTAACTCGGGTTTTTATATGTTTTTCCTTTAAAGGTGATTTCTTCATTTCCCTCAGCATTAAACTTCACAGCATAATAATACTTATTTACATACGCAATTAGGTCTTTATTAGTAAAAGTTCTAGCATCCAAAAGTTTACATGGACCACACCAAGCTGTGTAAGCATCCATCATTATTTTTCTAGGTTCTTTTTTTTGAAGCTCAACAGCTTCTTCAAGTGTTACCCAGTTAATTTTGTCTTGTGCAAAACTACTAACTGTTAATAACAATGTTAGGGCTAAAAATATGTTTTTCATTGTATTTATTTTATATCTTTTATAGTCGCAAATAGTGTTCCAAATTTACAAAAAAATAAAACGCCTCAAATATGAGGCGTTTATTTTAATAATATATTAAGTGTTAATTATTGTACACCATGCATCATACGCTTAATCTTACCATTTAATAAAAGCATAATTACACCTGCTCCTATTGGAATTAAAGTAAAGATTAAGAAGAATGTTGATAAACCGTAATCTTCCATAATTGGATCCATGTAACTTGCTGTCCAACCTCCAATTACACCAGCCAAGAAGTTTGCAATAAACCAAATACCAAACATCATACTTACTAGTTTTACAGGAGCTAATTTACTAACATAACTTAATCCTACTGGAGATACACAAAGCTCTCCTAAAGTATGCAATAAGAAAGCAATAATTAACCAAATCATACTAACTGAAGCTGATTTTGCGCCATCTGGGATTCCTGAAGCTCCATATGCTAATGCAGCAAAACCTACTCCTACAAGAATTAACCCTAAAGCAAATTTGATTGGTCCTGATGGGTTGTATTTGCTTTCCCATATTTTAGAAAATACTGGTGCAAATAATATAATGAATAATGAATTTAATACAGAGAACCATGATGCTGCAACTTCAGTAGCTTCAGATGTAAACTCTCTATATAACATCCAAATAACAATCACCCAAATAATTAAAAAACTAAATCCTAAGAAAAAATTTGATAAGGCATACTTTTTAAAAGTTTGCTTAAATAGCATTCCTAAAACCCATGTTAAAACAAATAAAGGTACTAATGTAATAATTGAATTAACAATATTAAAAACCGTTGCAGACTCTCCACTTAAAGCACGATCTGTATAATCTGCTGCAAAAATGGTCATAGATCCACCTGCTTGCTCAAATGCCCACCAAAAGAATACTGTAAACAAAGCAAAAATACCAATTACAGTCAAACGGTCTTTGGTAACTTTAGACGACTTAGCATCGTCAATAACATCTTCTACATCATCTCCAATCGCTTCCATTGAATGTTCTAATGTATCGTCAAGGTCTTCACTATTATTTGGAGATAATCCAATGTTACCAAATATTTTTTGTGCAAAGTAAAATTGTAACATTCCAAAAAACATAAATACACCAGCTAATCCAAATCCATAATGCCATCCTATTTTCTCACCTATGTAACCACATAAAAGAATACCTAAAAATGCTCCTGCATTAATTCCCATGTAAAAAATGGTGTAACCAGCATCTTTCTCTTTTCCTTGACCTTTATATAATTGACCAACAATTGAAGAAATATTTGGCTTAAATAAACCGTTCCCTAAAATAAGAAAGACTAATCCAATGTAAAAAAACATATCTGTTAATCCCTCTAAAGCCATAGCAGCATGTCCTAAAGTCATTATTAAAGCACCAATAACAACGGACTTTCTAAAACCTAAAAATTTATCAGCTAAATAACCACCAATTATTGGTGTTAAATAAACCAATCCAATATACCATCCATACATTAAGGTTGCATCTTCACGCTCCCAACCCCATCCTCCTTCAAGGATTGACTTTGTTAAAAACAGTACTAGTAAAGCACGCATCCCATAATAGGAGAATCGTTCCCACATTTCAGTAAAAAAGAGTACAAATAATCCAGACGGATGACCTAAAACGGTCTTTTGATTGGTTTCTGAACCTCCAAATTTAAATTCCATAAGTTATAATATTAGTTAGTTTAATTAAAGTTTATCGCCTAAAGTGCGATTGATAAAGTTTGTCATTTTTGTATATAAATGCAATCTTGTATTACCTCCATAAATACCATGATTTTTGTCTGGATATATCATCCATTCAAACTGCTTATTAGCTTGTACTAAAGCTTCAACCATGCGCATTGTATTTTGTACGTGTACGTTATCGTCTCCTGTTCCATGTATTAATAAAAAGTCTCCTTCTAATTTATCTACATGATTTATTGGTGAGTTGTTATCGTAACCACTTGCGTTTTCTTGTGGTGTTGTCATATAACGCTCTGTATAAATAGAGTCATAAAACCTCCAACTAGTTACAGGTGCTACAGCTATTGCCATTTTAAACACATCGTTTCCTTTAAATAACGCATTACTTGACATAAATCCACCATAGGACCATCCCCAAATTCCCATTCTGCTAGAATCAACATATGCTCGAGCTCCTAGTAATTTTGCTGCTTCAATTTGATCTTCTACTTCAAATTTACCTAATTCATTTTGAGTTACTTTTTTAAAATCTGCACCTTTTAAACCTGTTCCTCTTCCATCAACACAAGCTATAATATAACCTTGTTGCGCCAACATTTGATACCAATAGTCATTTGCGCTATGCCATTTATTAGCCACTTGTTGAGATCCTGGACCTGAATATTGAAACATAAACAATGGATATTGTTTATTAGCATCAAAATTGGCTGGCTTAATCATCCACATGTTTAAGTCGTTTCCGTTTACAGAAATAGTAGAAAACTCTTTTTCAGATATTGTATAAGCCTTTAAAGTTTCCTTTAAATCTTTATTATCTTTTATGGTTTTTAAAACTTTTCCTGTACTAGCATCATTTAAAGTATATAAATATGGCGTTGTCGCACTTGAAAAAGTATTGATAAAGTAAGTGAAGTTAGCACTAAAGTCTGCATTATTTGTGCCTTCGTTTTGTGTTAATCTTCTTTTTTGAGTTCCGTTTAATTTAATAGAATAAACGTCTCTGTTAATACTACCGTTTTCTACTGACTGATAAAAAATACGATCTGAAGCACTATCATAACCATAATACTCCGTCACTTCCCAATTACCTTTTGTAATCTGGTTAATTAATTTTCCTTTTTTGCTATAATGATACACATGATTATAACCATCTTTTTCGCTAGTCCAAATAAAAGTCTTATCCTTTAAAAACGTTAGATTGTCTGTAATATCTATATAAGCTTTATCCTTTTCTTCAACAACCAAATACGCTTCGTTTTGACTAGCATCAATCATCCATAAATCTAATTCGTTTTGATGACGATTCATATAAATAGCACTTAACATATTAGCGTCATGAGACCATTTAATTCTAGGGATATAAAAGTCGTTGTAAGTTTTATTTACTTTTACTTCTTCCAATTTATTTTTATCTAAATCATAAAGATGTAAGGACACTACAGCATTACGTTCTCCTGCTTTTGGATATTTAAAAACGGTTTGTGTTTGATATAAATCCTTACCGTAAACGTCCATAGAAAACTCAGGCACATCACTTTCGTCAAATCTTATAAATGCTATTTTGTTACTATCTGCATTCCAATCAAATGCTCTAACAAAACCAAATTCTTCCTCATAAACCCAATCCGTAATACCATTAATAATTTTATTTTTTTTGCCATCAAAAGTCAATTGTGTAACGTTATTAGTCTCTAAGTTTTTAACGTATAAATTATTTTGATAACCGTAGGCTACTTTTTTACCGTCTGGAGAAAAAGTTGGTTCTTGTATTTTATGGTTTGCGACACTATGGATAGACTTTTCTGACACATCATACACCACATATTTACCTAATGAAGAACGTCTAAAAATAGATTCTTCGTCAAAAGCTAAAAGTATTTTATTTTCATCCTCGCTAAAGGTATAATCAGAAAAATATTTTAAATCTAAATCCTTAGAGCTAACTAACGTTTTAACCTTTTCTAAAGTCTTATAGTCGTAAATATCGATTGTAGTTGTACCACTTGCGCGATCAAAGTTTAAAACCGAATATTGTTGACCATTATTCATAGAGTGTAAGGCGTCTAAACCTTCTGTTCTAAAGGCACCACTCCATATTTCATCAAGTGTAAATTCCTTATTTTGAGCAGTTAAAAATGTACTTGCCAAAAAGCAGAATAGGGAAAGGATTCTTAAAATCTTCATTTAAAATTAATTATTTAATAATAGGATGTCAAGTTTACTAAAAAATACCCAAAAAACCGCCAACATTAACAGATAAATCAGCAATATTACACGTACTACTATAATTTGAAAGTGTATATAGTATCTTTGCATTTCAAAAATAATAACATGAGCACACTCGTTTCTGGATTTTCTAAATTATCAAAAGCTGAAAAGATTAATTGGCTAATTAAAAATCACCTGTCAGCCTATAAAGATGCTGAGACCATCCTAAAGCAATATTGGAATAGCGATCAAAAGCTACAACAGTTGCATGACGAGTTTATAGAAAACACAATAACTAATTATTTTTTACCCTTTGGAATTGCACCAAATTTTGTTATTAATGACAAGATTTACACCATACCAATGACAATTGAAGAAAGCTCTGTAGTTGCTGCTGCTAGTAAATCTGCAAAATTCTGGCAAACCAGAGGTGGATTTAAAGCTACCGTTTTATCTACTACTAAAATTGGTCAAGTCCACTTTACATATTCCGGAAGTTATAGTGATTTAAAAAACTATTTTGACACTATAAAACAGCAACTTATAACTGACACCAAATCCATTACTAAAAATATGGAAAAACGTGGTGGTGGTATTTTAGATATTGAATTAAGAGATAAAACCAGCGATTTAGATAATTACTATCAGCTGCATGCTACTTTTGAAACCTTAGATGCAATGGGAGCGAATTTTATAAACTCTTGCTTAGAACAATTTGCTAAAACATTTAAAAATGAAGCTGATCATCACTTACAACAGCCTATAAATATTGTCATGAGTATTTTATCTAATTACGTACCTGAGTGCTTAGTTAGAGCTGAAGTAAGTTGTAAAATTGAAGCTTTAGCTGAAAAAGACATAGATCCAAATACATTTGCTGAAAAATTTGTACAAGCAGTTAATATTGCAGAAATCGAACCTTACAGAGCTGTTACCCACAACAAAGGTATCATGAATGGGATTGATGCTGTTGTGTTGGCTACAGGTAATGATTTTAGAGCTGTAGAAGCTGGTGTACATGCCTACGCTGCAAAAGATGGAAAATATAGCAGCTTAACGCATGCTAAAATTGAAGATGGCATCTTTACTTTTTGGATGGAAATACCCTTAGCTTTAGGTACTGTTGGCGGTTTAACAAGCTTACATCCTTTAGTCAAACTAGCATTACAAATTTTATACAAACCTACTGCAAAACAATTAATGCAAATTGTAGCTGTTGCAGGATTAGCGCAAAATTTTGCGGCTTTAAGAAGCTTAACCACAACTGGCATACAAGAAGGACACATGAAAATGCATTTAATGAATATATTAAATCAGTTTGAAGCAACACCTTCTGAAAAAGAGCAGATTGTAAATCACTTTAAAACTAACGTAGTTACACATAGTGCTGTTGTAAAAGCTATTGAAAAACTAAGACAATAATGCAAACCTTTTATAGTCACGGAAAATTATTACTTACTGCAGAGTATGTTGTACTTGATGGCGCTAAAGCGTTAGCTGTTCCCACTAAATTTGGTCAACAATTAACAGTGCAGTCTATTGATGAACCTCAAATTATATGGACAAGTTTGGACCACAACAACGCCATTTGGTTTGAAGATATATTTAGTTTAAATGAAATTAAAGACGGTTACCTTTCTCGTAATCCTATCTCTGATAGGCTAATTCAAATCCTAAAGGCTATAAAGCAGTTAAACCCTGAATTTTTAACTTGTAAAACAGGTTTTAAAATAACTACAATACTTGAGTTTCCTAAAAATTGGGGATTGGGCACATCGTCTACTTTAATAAATAATTTAGCGCAATGGGCTAACGTAGATCCATACCAATTATTAAACTTAACCTTTGGAGGTAGTGGTTATGATATTGCTTGTGCACAAAATAGCAAAGCTATAGTTTATCAATTAACAAACAACCTACCTGTAATAAATACATTAGACTTTAAACCTGACTTTTTTGAAAACTTATATTTTATTCATTTAAATAAAAAACAAAATAGTCGTGATGGTATTGCACATTATAAAGCTAACAAACACGACTTAGCAAATACAATAAAAGCTATTAATGCCATAACAGTTAATGTTATTAAAAGCGAAACACTAGAAGACTTAAAAAATTTAATAGAACAGCACGAAACCATTATAAGTACTATAACAAATCAAACTAAAGTTAAGGATACCCTTTTTAGCGATTTTGATGGTAGTATTAAAAGTTTGGGTGCTTGGGGAGGCGATTTTATTTTAGTCGCAAGTACAACTAATCCAACAGACTATTTTAAAGCTAAAGGTTTTAATACTATATTAAAATATAAAGACATGGTCTTATAAAAATAAGGCATAAAAAAGCCTCTTAATAATTTAAGAGGCTTTTTTAATATGTAAACTATAGTTGTTTATTGTACTGTTTTAGCTCTAAAATCTTCAATCTCTGCAGACTCTTTTAAAGCACTGTATAATCTAGTTTGTACTGCACTTAACTTTTGTGCACTTACTTGATTAGCAAATGGTAAATAGTTTTCTAATTCTACAGCTGGTGTCTTTTTAGTAACCTGTACCATAAACACACCTGTGTTTCCTTTTATTAATTTAGAAGCTACACCTTCTTTTAATCCAAAAGCAGTACCTACAACCATTGGCTCTTTTCCTGCTCCCGCAATTGTTGGGTTTTTCATGTTTATTGCTGAAGATGATTTAACCGTTTGGCTTTCTGCTGCAGCAAAATCTGCTAATGTTGAAGCGTTAACTCTGTCCATTATCATTTTAGCTTTTTTCTCTTTTCTAATTGCTGGCAATGCAGTAACTGAAGCATCTTCAACACTCATTAATCCTTTCTCCTGCTTACCAGTTAATTGTGCAATTACAATTCCTCCTGGTACGTTATCAAAACGCTTGTAGTCTCCAACTGCAGTTGCATCTTCAAAAGCCCAACGTACAATTTGACGTTGATTTCCTAATCCAGGAATACTTTCGTCTAACTCGTTAGCTGTCATTGGACGTACTTCGTAGTTTGCATTTTTAGCCACTTCTGCAAAGTTTCCTTTAGCAATTGCTAATTCAAAATTAGATGCATCAGCAAATATTTTGTCTTCTGTTTTAGAAGAAGGCTCTATTTTTCTAGCAATTGTTGCTAATTTAGCAGCAGTTTCAACATTTTTCTTATCGTCTACTCTAATAATATGGTAACCAAACTTTGTTAAAACAACGTCTATACTTCCAGTTTCATTAAAAAATAAGAAATTAGCAAAGTCAGGGTCAAAACTTGCAGGATTATAAGTTGTTAATCTTGTCCAACCAATACTTCCGTCTTTACCTTTAGTTCCGTCAGAGTTAATTTCATTTGCTACTTCTGCAAATTTAGTTTTATCATTTTTTACTAAAGGAAAGATACTATCGATCATTGCTTTAGCTTCTTCTTTAGTTCTAGTAACATCAGCTGCTGCTCTTGTTGTTCCAACAAAAGGAATTACAATATGGCTAGACTCGATTGAATCTGCTAATTTTTTATAATCTAAAACTTTAGTTACTTTATAATAGTTACCGTCTTTATATGGACCGTAAGTTTTTCCAGCTTCTAAATTAAAGATGGTGTCTGCAATTGTTGCTGGTAAGCTAGATTTGTATTGGTACTTGTCTACAAACTTTAAATCATCAGAGTTACTGTTTACAAAACCTTCTACATCTTTAGTATTAACAAAACCTAATTTGTTATCTGTAGCTTTAGTCGCTTCGTTATAAACCTCTTTATCTTTAAGTAAACCGTTAAGTTCATTTTTGATTTCGTTTTCATCTTCTAAAGAGGCAACTTCTTTAAAAAACACATATTGAAAATTTCTATTAGCTTCAGTTTGATAAGCTTTTTGATTTTTGTTTATGTAGTTTTTAATATCTGATTGCGATACGTTAACTTCTGTGTCTGGAATAGATGTGTAAGGAACTTGTACATAATTGATATCAACTTTTTCTCCTTCTAACTTATGCTCTAACTGTCCTTCTGCTAATGTTGCAGTAGTACCAGCTTTAACCATGTTAAAGTAGTTAGATTGTAAAGCATTTGTAGCTAAAGATTGCTCTGTTGATAACCAATTTTGGTAAGCTTCAGCTGAAGAGCTTTTTAAATTATCTATAAACAACTTTAATTTAGAATCATCAAAAACACCATCTTCGTTTAAAAATGTAGGATCTGTTCCGTAAGATGTTTTAATAAGGTCACGCATCTGCTCAGACTCCACAGTCATTCCTAATTTTTCAATTTGACCATTCATTACTGCTTCTCTCACTTTAGTCTCAAACACACTATTCATGACTTGACTAGTTGTTGCATTTGGTCCCATTTGTCTTTGTTGAAACTCTACAAGGTTAGAAAACTCTTCTCTTGAAATGTCTTGACCATTGATTGTTGCTACAACATCTGGAGATTTAGAAAATAATGCATCTTTATTATCAAATAAACTTGATAAAATAAAAGCGAATAACGCTAATGCAATAACTAAGATTAATACAACCGTTTTTTGTCTAATTTTATTTAAAATTGCCATTTTTTGTGATAAATTTTGTGAAATATAGTGGGCGAAAATACCATTTTCTATTCAATAATAAAAGCACTTTATTATAATAAATATATTAATTAAAAATACTGTTAGTAAAATAGTTAGTATTTATCTTAAAATATTAGTCTTCTTCTTTAATTTGAAGTTCTACTAAGTCAATTTTGGTGTTTGAAACTTCTAAGATTTTAAAGTTGAATTTTTCTGTCGAAACAACTTCATTTTGCTGCGGAATCTCCTCGGTATGATCTACAATTAGACCTCCTAAGGTTTCGTAGTTTTCTCCTACTGGTAAATTTAACTTGTACGTTTCGTTTAGATAATCTACTTCTATCCTTGCTGAAAAAACATAGGTTGTTGCATCCTTTTGTTCTTCAATTAAGTCAATAGTATCATGCTCATCTTCTATTTCTCCAAACAACTCTTCAACAATATCCTCCACTGTCATTATACCAGAAGTTCCACCATACTCGTCCACTACTACAGCTATACTTTTACGTTTTTTAATTAAAACGTTAAGTATATCTTTAACTAACATCGTTTCCGGAACTAACTCTATTGGCATAATCATAGAACCAATATTTTTTGGCTTTTTAAATAAGTCAAAAGAATGTACATAGCCTAAAACATCGTCTATAGTTTCTTTATATATCAATATTTTAGAACATCCTGTCTCAGTAAACAATGCGCTAAGGTCTTGGATTGTATCTTGAAGCTCTAAGGCTATAATCTCTGTACGAGGTACCATAACCTCTCTTGCTTTAACTTCTGAAAACTCTAAAGCATTTTGAAAAATTTGAATTTCGGAATCTATATCTTCATGTTCTTCGATGCTTTCCATCTGCTCACTAATATAGTGACCTAACTCAACTTTTGTAAATGCTAATTGTACTTGGTCGCCTTCTGTTTTAAAGAATTTTTTTAAAACCACATCACTGATCCAAATAACAAAGTCGGACACCCAACTAAACATCACATAAAAAATATAAGCTGGAAAGGCTAATACTTTTAATAGTGTATTAGAATATATCTGAAAAAATACTTTTGGTAAAAACTCGGCAGTAAATAAAATTAATAACGTGGATAATATGGTTTGAGACAATAAACTTAAATCTACTAACATGTAGGAGGCCAATGCATTGTCTGTTGGCAACATACTTTGAAACCAACCCATAAGCAAATCACCCATAAAAAAACCATAAATAACCAATGCTATATTGTTACCTATAAGCATTGTTGCAATAAATTTTGATGGTTTAGCTGTTATTTTAGATAAAATTTTAGCTAAAAAACCATCTTGCTTTTTTTCTATTTCAATATGGATTTTATTGGACGATACATATGCGATCTCCATTCCTGAAAAAAAAGCTGATAATAATAAGCACGTAACAATTATAAGTATTGAGCTAAGCATCTACTTACGATCTTGATTTTCGAACTTTTTATTAAATCTTTTTTTGAAAAAGAACATAAACACTGCTGTTACACCTAATAAAAGAGACATATATGCTCTAGTTTCTCCCCAACTTGCAATTGCATCGTAAAGAAAAAGTACTGCAAATACTAAATAAGCGTATTGAAAAAATTTAAAAGTTTTCATTTAAATATAAATTGATAAGTAAAGATACTAAAAAAGTATTCTTTTTATTAGAAAGGAAATATTATTCTTGAACAGCAAATTGACCTGTAACACCTAAAACTTCTGCTTTTTTGAAGTCTCTGTCAGAATCAAATCCCATTCCGCTAGTTACATATCCTTTGGCTCTGTATGTTGCTGGCAGATTAGTAAATAACCATTGTTTACTTTGATCGTAGTATAATTGCTCTGCAAACAAGGTGTCATTTGTTGAAGTAGCTGCAATAACATGACCTCTTAAATCAATAAGATTGGTGTTGTCATAAAGTATTGCGTAATCTGATATAATAGTAGTCTTAGCTCGGTTTTTATCATACAAATGCAAAACAACACCTTCTGGAAACTCTGAATAAGAAAAAGCCCTATTACTAAAATCATACATTTTAGGACTAACTAAATTTGCTGCTAGACGACCTGAGTCTGTATATTTAACATTAATACTATCCGATACACCTACTGGATCATTAGCAGACATACCCATTTTTTTTACATCGTCTAAATTGTTTTTACATGCAAAAAACAAAGTCATAGCTAATGCTATGACTGAGTTTTTTAATATATGTAATTTAATGTTTTGCATTATAGGTTTGGTACTGTTACACTTCTACCTATCCAACATCCAATTTTAATACTTTGACCAGCATTACCTTCAGCAAATATTTCTGATTTAGTAGGTGCTTTAGCGTTGTAGCTTTCTACATATTTAGATCCTGCTCCACCAGCTTTAGCAGCTTCGTTAGCAGCTAACCAGAACACAGCTCTTTTGTTAAAGTTTGTATCACCACAACTGTTTGCACTACTTGCATACATTGATGCTATCTGTAAGTGAGGGTTTTTGTTAGATGGGTTAAGATTTAAAGACTCTTGGTAATATTGTCTTGCCTTACCATAACTTCCACTCTTTTTAAAGTCTGAAGCAGCTTTGTAATATAATTTAGCCTTTTTAAATGGATCTGTTTCTAGGTCCATAGTTTGGTCTAAATACTTTTGCTCTCCTGTAATAACATATAAGTAGTAAGATGTACTAGCATCTGGTTGTACTGTGTTTTTTTGCTTTACAATAGTTACAAACATTGGATCTTCTTTACATCCTTTTTCGTATAACTTGTTCATTGCACGTTGTAACCAAACTGCATTTGTTTTGTTTGCTTCGTAATTTTTTTGGTATAACGGAATTAAGTTTTCACAGTTTGCTCTATCTCCTAATTCTTTATCAACACCAAGTTGTACATTATCAAAAGCATCAACCATTGCGCTATAATATGTTTTGTATTGACCTTCTTTTTTAGTTAAAGCCACACCAGAATCTTCCTTATTGATTAACTCATTAAGTTTTTTAGCGTTAAATGCAGTTTCTTCTTCAATTTTTTCGGCAACATCATCATACTTATCAAATAAGTCTTGTGCAGTTTTGTTTCCAGAATCATATAAGCTAACCATTAACTTAAAGTAAACATATAAACTCTTAGCACTTTTAAAGCTATCCTTGTCTGCTTTATACGCAGCATCAAAACAATTAAAAACATCTTGATCTGTTAAACCTAAAGCTTCTTTGTTATCATACTTTAGTTGACATTGCTCTGCTTGATACTCTCCAACAGGAGAAATACTTGCAAAGTTTGCCATTCTCTCGTCAAACATTAAAATTAAATCATTTACATAACCTAATTTTTCTGCTCCAGTAGATTTTTTTATGTAGTGACTTAATATTTTTTCTCCATACACGTAAATCGCTTTGTTATATTTTGGACAGTCTTTTCTTAACTCCATAAAATATGGGTAAGCAGCTTCGTAATTTTTAGCTTTTGAAGCTTCAGTCATTAAGGACAACTTAGTCATACATTCTTGCTCATCTTGAGCAAATCCGACTGACAGACCCAAAAACAGGGCTATTAATAAAGTGATTTTAGTTTTCATAATCTTTAATTTTATGCTGTTAGTTATATTTCTTTTTATTAAACCATCTATCATTTAGTGATAAACTTAATTGGAAGTTAACAAAGTTTTCTTTTACTAAGTTAGCAGTGGTTGTACCTCTTTGTCCAAACTCTACTCCTAAATTAGCATTAGAGAACCAAACTCCAACTGGTATTCCTACTCCAAAAGACATGCCAAACTCTTTTATCGACTCATCATTTATAATTAACCCTGTATTTTCAAAACGCATACCTGCACGATAAGTAACTCTTTTCCAACCGCTTGAAAACGAATTGTACTCAGGAATATAAAATCCTCCTAAAGATAATTTTGATGCATCTTCAAACGTTGCTCCAACATTATCATACAAAGGATTAAAAAATTCACTTGTATTTTGTGAAGTATATTCTAAACCAGCAAACCACTTTCTAGGCTGACCAATACCAGATCCAATAGTAAATTTAGAAGGCAAAGTTAATTCTGTTTCTTTTAAATTAGTTGCAGATAAGTCTACATCAATTTGATTTGTTAAACCAGAAGAGACATCAATTGTAGATATTGAGCGTTGGTTTTGAGACGTCAATTTAATCTCTGGTGTATAAGTCATAGATCCTTGATACTCTAATTTAGGCGAAATCATTTTTTGGTAATGCACTCCTAAATTAAAATTTAAACCACTTAAATCTGATCTATTACTCTCTTCTGAGTAATATTGTAGTGGCTCATCAGCGTCATTATACAATACATTAATTGTATTGTTTTGGATGTTACCAAAATCATAATCCATCTGTACACCTACACTAAGACTTTTGTTAACTTGATATCCTAAAGCTAAAAAAGCCTTATTTAGACCTCCTTCTCCTGCATATCTGTAATCAACCATATCATTGGCATTACGAGTTTCTAACTCATACCCAACAGAGGAATAAGGTAGTAGTCCAAAACCAAAACCAAATTTCCCTACAGGAAAAGCTAAAGCTAAATAATCAAAAGTAGTACTTGTAGCACTATCACTTCCATTATCAGATTTTAGATCAGTAGTTGTATGGCTTCCTCCAACTGTAAATTTTACTGGTCTTGTTTCATTATTAAAAGTTGCAAGATTGTTACCACCATAAGTTGATGGATTTGAAAAATTAATATGAATACTATCTTTGTAAACACCTAACCCTCCCATGCTACGATTTTCAACCGATCCTTTAAATTTTAAGCTTCCTATACCATAAAAAGAATATGGTGAAGCTGTTCCCTCCTGTCCGTAACTTTGAATTGCAAAAACTGCAATAAAAACTAATACAAGTTTTTTTATCATCCGTTTGTGTTGTATTGTAATATGAAATTCAAACCTTCTAAAAGAAAATTTGAGTTGGCAAATATGCTACTTTTTAATTGTTTAGACAAAAAATTAGTATCTCCTCCTGTTAAAATTATTGTTAAATCTGAATAATCAGCACTATAACGTTCTATTATTCCATCTATTTCACTTAAAACACCATAAACTATTCCGCTATTTATTGCGTTTATTGTCGAGTTTCCTATAAAATGTTCCGGAAACTGTGTTTCTAACAATGGTAATTTAGCGGTTTGATTATGTAATGCTTTATAACGCATTCTTATTCCCGGAGAAATTGAACCTCCCAAATAATCATTTGTATTAGTTATAAAATCATACGTAATACAAGTACCTGCATCAATTATTAAAACATTTTTATTAGCAAATTGTTGCACAGAGGCACAAACTAATGCTATTCTATCAATGCCTAATGTTTTTGGAGTCGCATACAGATTATTGAATGGTAAAGGCGTTTCATGACTTAATACCAATAAAATAAAATGTAGGTTCAAATAATTAACAACAGCTTGATCTATAACACCAACCGATGATATAATTGCTAAATGCAATTGGTTATAAGACTTTCTTAATTCTTTTATACCATCTAAAACTTCTGACTGCTCAACAATAACAACAGTTATCATGTTGTTTTTATCAAATACAGCTAGTTTAGTTCGGGTATTTCCTACATCTACTACTAAATTCATTCTACATTTAAAAATGGTAAATCTACAAAACCATTGTATTAAAAAGTATTAATAATATTATAATATTGAAATTGAGACAAATAAGCCTTCAAAAGAAACAAAAGTAAAAAAACATTGTAATTTTTTTGATTTTTTGTTTGGTAGTTCTAAAATTGAAACTATATTTGCACTCGCAATTTATTGCTACTGGTGCCTTAGCTCAGTTGGTAGAGCAAAGGACTGAAAATCCTTGTGTCCCTGGTTCGATTCCTGGAGGCACCACCACTAAAAACCCGATTCATCTGAATCGGGTTTTTTGGTTTTAAGAACTAACCAAAGATTAATAATTCACTATAAAAAAGTAGTATATTAGCTAATGCTACTTTTTTCAACTTAAAAAATTAAAAATAGTATGAGTAATAAAGATCAATTTATGAAAGAAGCTGTAAACGCAGCTTTAAAAGGAATGAACAACAACGAAGGTGGACCATTTGGTTGCGTAGTTGTTAAAGACGGAAAAATTGTAGGACGCGGAAACAACAAAGTAACTTCTACCAACGATCCAACTGCACATGCAGAAGTTACTGCTATTAGAGATGCTTGTAAAAATCTAGACTCGTTTCAATTAGACGGTTGTGAGATTTACACCTCTTGCGAGCCTTGCCCAATGTGTTTAGGCGCAATTTACTGGGCTAGACCAGACAAAGTATATTACGGAAGTAATCAAGTAGATGCTGCAAATATTGGTTTTGATGACGAATTTATTTACAAAGAAATCCCATTACCATACGCAGAAAGAAGCATCCCATTTGAGCAATTAGCTCGCGAAATAGCGTTAGAGCCTTTTCAAGAATGGACTAAAAAAATTGATAAAACTGAATACTAAATAAACAATGACGTCAGTTCGAGTGTTTCGACTTTTTGTCGAAATGTATCGAGAACATTTTCAAAAAAGAGCTTCTCGATACAAAATTCCGAAAAGGGAATTTCACTCGAAGTGACGACCTCATTACATTTTTAATTCATTTATAATTAAAAATCAATTAAAACAAACCACATGATAACCTTCATCCTAAATAACAAAACCATTAAAACCTCGGAACATTCCGGAACCACTTTATTGGATTTTGTGCGTTATCAACAACGTTTAACAGGAACAAAAATTGGTTGTCGTGAAGGGGATTGTGGTGCATGTACCCTTTTAGTAGGAACACACAATGGTAACACCATGGAATACCAAAGTATTACCTCGTGTATTTCGCCTTTAGGAAATGCACATGGCAAACATATTGTTACAATTGAAGGCACAAATCTTAAAGACAAATTAACCACAGCTCAAGAAGCCATGAAAGCAAATTACGCCACACAATGTGGATTTTGCACACCTGGTTTTGTGGTTGCCTTAACAGGATTTGCATTATCAAATTCCGATAAAAATTACACAAATGCAATTGACGCTATAAGCGGAAACATTTGCAGGTGCACAGGATATAAAGCAATTGAAAAAGCAGCACATCAAGTTGTAAAAAAACTAAACAACAACACAAACACCACGTTTGACTGGTTAATTGAAAATCAATTTATTCCTGAATATTATAAAAGCATTCCACAACGTTTAAAAGACATTGAAACTAAAGATTTAGAGCAACCAAAAGGAAAATATGTTTCTGGAGGAACCGATTTATACGTCCAACAAGCGGATAATTTAGCAGATAATGATGTACATCTAATTGCCGAAAAAGACTATTTAAAAGGAATAACAATTGAAAACGGTATTTGCACGATCGGAACCAATGCTACAGTTTCAGATTTATGGAATCATAAAAAACTAAACACCCTGTTACCTAATTTAAGAAAACACTTAAAATTAGTTTCTTCAGAACAAATTAGAAACATGGCGTCGCTTGGAGGCAATCTAGTTAATGCCTCTCCTATTGGAGACATGACTATCTTTTTCCTTTCGCTTAATAGTAATATTACAATATTAAATACAGAAGAAAAAGAACGCACAATTGCTCTTAAAAACTTTTACAAAGGGTATAAAACTTACGATTTAAAAGAGGAAGAACTTTTAAAAAGTATTCAATTTAAGTTACCATCAAAACAGTCGTATTTCAACTTTGAAAAGGTTTGTAAACGGACGCATTTGGATATTGCCAGTGTCAATTCTGCAATACATATTACGATTGAAAACAATGTTATATTGGAAGCACATGTATCTATTGGAGGTGTTGCTGCAATTCCAAAATACTTGCACGAAACCTCAGCCTTTTTAGTTAATAAGTCTTTGACTTTAGACACTATAATTGAAGCTAATCAAATACTTCAAAAAGAAGTCAGTCCAATTAGCGATGTGCGTGGCACAAGCGACTATAAGCGTTTGTTGGCTAGGCAATTATTCTTTGCTCATTTTACTACCTTGTTCTCGGAGCAATTCACCTTAAAAGATTTTATTCAACATGCATAAAAACACAGACAATAAAATCCTAGATACAAAACTAGACGCTGTTTCAGTTTCACTAAAAAAAAGCATCAAAAACTTAGACTCGTACACGCATGTTCGTGGAGAATCGTTGTATGTTGACGATGTTAATATTAGACAAGGTACATTTCATGCAGTCGTATTTGATTCGCCAAAAGCACACGGTAAAATAAAACGTATTGATTATTCAAAAGCTGAAGCTTTGGAAGGTGTCGCACGCATTTTTACTTATAAAGACATTCCTGGCGAAAATGAAATTGGTGGTATAATTCCTGACGAACCTTTATTTGCAGAACACGATGTCCATTTCTGGGGAATGCCAATTGCATTAATTGTTGCCGAATCAGAATTTATTGCAAGAAAAGCACGTAGTTTAATTGATATTGAAATAGAAGACTTACCGGTAATTACAACTGCTAAAGAAGCCAAAGCAAAAGGCAGTTTTATTAATGCGCCACGCTCTTTTAGTCTTGGTGATACTGAAAAAGCATTTGCAGACTGTGACTATGTTTTTGAAGGTGAAACATTTTCTAACGGACAAGAACACTTATATATTGAAGCACAAGGTGCTTACGCAGAACCACAAGAAAACGGAAACATAAAAGTAACTTCCTCCACCCAAGGACCAACAGCTGTGCAAAAAACAATTGCTAAAGTGTTAGGCATTGCGATGCATAAAATTGAAGTTGATGTAACACGACTTGGAGGCGGATTTGGCGGTAAAGAAGATCAAGCAACACCTTGGGCTGTAATGGCTGCTTTGGCTGCGCACCACTTAAATCAGTCCGTAAAACTGATATTAAATCGTCATGATGATTTACGCATGACAGGAAAACGCCATCCTTATGAAAGCACATATAAAATTGGACTTTCAAAAGACCTAAAAATACTAGCATATCAAACCGAGTTTTTACAAAATTCTGGTGCAGCAGCAGATTTATCTCCTGCAATTGCAGAGCGCACTTTGTTTCATGCCACTAACAGTTATTACATACCTAATGTAACAACAAAAGTGTTGAGTTGTAAAACCAACTTGCCTCCAAACACAGCCTTTAGAGGTTTTGGTGGACCACAAGGCATGTTTGTAATCGAGTCTGCTATTGCAAAAGCTGCTAGCCAAATTGGAGTTTCGGCTAGAACAATTCAAGAAATTAATTTATTAGATGAAAACGACACGTTTTCTTATGGACAAATTGCAAAAAAAGTAGAAGCCAAAAACACATGGCATTCTGCTAAAAACATATTTAATATTGAAGTCTTAGAACAAGAGGTTGAAAATTTCAATAAAAACAATACAAGTTTCAAAAAAGGAATAGCGTTTATGCCTATTACTTTTGGTATTTCGTTTACAAACACACCAATGAATCATGCACGTGCTTTGGTTCATATTTATTTAGACGGAAGCGTTGGTATTAGTACTGCTGCTGTAGAAATGGGACAAGGTGTTAACACCAAAATGATGCAAATTGCTGCAGATGTGTTTTCTATTCCTATTGAAAAAATTAAAATAGAAACAACTAATACAACGCGTGTTGCCAATACGTCGCCTTCTGCTGCCAGTTCTACCGCAGATTTAAACGGAAAAGCAACCTTAATGGCGTGTAACGCTTTAGTTGAAAGATTAAAAATTGTGGCTTCGGAAGACTTAGAAGTTTCAGAAATAGATATTACTTTACAAGAAGAATCTGTTTATGTCAATAACAAAAAATCCGATTTAACTTGGACCGAATTAGTAAGCAAAGCCATGTTAAAACGTGTTGCTTTAACTGAAAACGCACATTATGCGACTCCAGAAATTCACTTTGATAAAACTAAAGAAAAAGGACATCCGTTTGCGTATCACGTTTACGGAACCGCAATTACAACAACAACTATAGATTGTATGCGTGGTACTTATGATTTTGACAGTGTAAAAATTGTACATGACTACGGAAAAAGCATGAGCGAAGGTATTGATTTAGGTCAAGTAGAAGGCGCTTTAATACAAGGTATTGGCTGGATGACCATGGAAGAGATTGCTTATAATAAAGAAGGAAAATTATTGTCTAACGCACTATCCACCTATAAAATTCCAGATATTTTTTCTGTACCAAAAACAGTAGAGGTTATTCCTGTGGAAACGGAAGGAAACGACATGGCTATTTTAAAATCTAAAGCTGTGGGAGAGCCTCCTTTAATGTATGGGATTGGTGCTTATTTTGCACTTCAAAATGCCATAAAAGCTTTTAATCCAAACTACGACTTGCAATTTCATGCACCAATGACACCTGAAAAGGTATTAACTGGTTTATACCAAAAATAATTAAGCCTTATCGCACTACATTACAAAACACAAAACATCCTTAAAGGTGCACTAATTTATAGTGCAGGAGACACAATAGCAGCTTTAATTGTTGACGAATATTCTTGGCACAGACTACTAGGAATGGCATTTGTTGGCGCCACTTTTTATGCGTTTGAAATCCCAAACTATTTTGATTGGATTGTAAAAAAAACTAAAGACTTAAAAGGTGCACGTGCTGTATTATCCAAAACAGGTTTAGCCATAGCATATTTTAATCCACTTTGGGTTGCCAGACATTTATTGTTTATCAAATTATTTTCGGCACAATTTAGTTCCATTGGCTTTAATTTAATAGAAATTGCTTTTTGGTCCTTTTTGGTGAATATCCCAATTTCTTTTTTAGCAAACTACTTGATTCAGAATAGATTTAAATTAAAATGGCGTTTTCTTGGTAGCGCGATATACTCCGCAATAATGGCAATTTATTACGCTTTAGGCGAAACTATTTTTAGTTAAATCAAATTTTCTAAATCTGATGTAGTCAAAATAGAACATTCAGTAATGTCATAATACTCCAAAACAGCATCCAGCAAATAATCTCTGACAACCAAAATAAGATGGGTGTTACCAATTGATTTAAACTGAGAAATCAAAGCTTCGGTTGAAACATGTACGCCTTCATTTTTTAATTCTAACTTACCAATTTCATCAATAATTAAAAATTTAGGTTCTGTTTTTGAAGCTTCTAAAATCAAATAGTCATTAGCTTCATTAAAAGCCGATTGTAAAAACTTAAAGCTTCCTATTGCAACTATAGCTTCTGTTTCAGCTTCAGCTTCAAGCTTAAAAATTGTTTTATTTTTTAATTTCAGAAAATAACGTTTTCCGTTAACATCATCGGGACACAATAGCCCATCAACATCCTTTCTGTTTTTAGACCAGCTTAATAATGCTGTTGTTTTTCCGGATCGTATTGCTCCTGTGAGAATATAAATCATTCCGAAGGAATTTTAAAATGAATACAATTAGAAATGCTATTGGCTATAAAAAACTTAAACCGGTTGAATCCTTTTAAATGCTGCGTTTGTTTCCATGTAAATGAAATAATCTGTCTAAAATAAGGAAACAAATCCATCGCATTTGTAATCTCTTTTTGATACTTAGATTCTTTTTTACTTAAAAATTTCTGAACCAATTTTAATAAAAAAGGACCAATTACCAGATACCAAAGCATTAAAATAAGAAAGCTTCGGAATACGATATAAATAGCCTTTTGCCACCCAAAAAGATTGCCTCCAAATATTGAAAATCCCAAAACAATTACAGCAACCGTAATTAGCCAAACCCAAATTACCTTGGTTTTAAAAGGCACTTTTCGTTTAGTGCTTTCTGATTCTTTTGGCATTGTTTCTAAATAAAAATCAACTTCAGGTTTTCTTGATATTATCTTAATAATACTTTTAATAAATAAACCGGCTAATAGTCCACAAACACCATATACAACTAGATATAACGTCACTAAAAAAGAAGTGGTAGAGGTTTCCGAGACAAAGTCTAACTTTTTCTGAACCCATGACCCATAAATATTAATAGCTTCCCACAGACCAGTACCATAAACTACTGTTAGTACTATTAGTTTTTGCAATGCGGACTCTAAAAAAGTCACTATCCCTAAAACCAATATCACAAAACCTTTCCAAGAAAAATTAGAAAATAAAAACGCACCACAAAGGGCTTGAAAACTGACTGCAACATATGCTCCGAATGGAGAATACGGGCTTACCGCCATTTTAATAATCAAAACAATAGCCAATGCTTTTAAAATAGCTTGCCATTTATTTTTAGCATAAAAGGCTATTAAGCTAATTAACAAGATTGAAACACCGCCAACAATTAAACCTGTAAATGGCGAATTAAACACGTGCAAAAAGCCACCCAAACCGGACTCATTTAAAGCCCAAAGTGCAGTTAATTTATCTATGATTGATTTGTTTTTTTTCATTTAAAGATTCTTCGCCTTGCTAACAATGACACTTATTATTACTATTTAAGTATAGATTGATAATGCACTTGTAGCAATTGGGCAACAACGCTTATAGCAATTTCTTTTGGTGTATCGCCTCCAATGTCTAAACCAATGGGACAAACTACATTAGTCATGCCTTCAGGAATATTCATATCTTTAATAAGCATATTATTAAATCTTACTTTTTTGGTTTTACTACCAATCAAACCTAAAAATTTAGTTTGATTTTGCAACGCCAATGCTATAATATCAAAGTCGATTGCATGATTATGCGTTAACACTAAAACATAGCTATTACTCCCCCATTTTACAACATCCTTAAATGTTTTAAAATCGGTTTCGGTGGTTTGATGAGTTGTGATACTTGCGTCCAAATCTAAATTAGAAAACCAATCGTCTCGAGAATCTATAAGATTAACTTTAAAAGGTGTGTCCACTAAAAGTTTGCAAATTTCTACTCCGATATGTCCAGCTCCGAATAAAAATAACTCTGGCGATTGATTCATAGGTTCTATAATAAATTCGACTTTTCCACCACAGCATTGTTCAAACTCTGGTCCTAATGTGTAACTAGACTGTATAATCCTGTTGTCGTTAATAGCAATTAAGGCTTCGTCAATAGCTTTAAACTCCAACTTCCCACCTCCTATGGTTCCATAAATTTGTTTGTCTTTGGTCACTATCATTCTAGAACCAACCACACAGGGTGTTGACCCCAAACATTTAGATACCGTAATAAAAGCAATGGGCTGTTGTTTTGCCTTAAAATCAGATAATAGACTAATCCAGTTTTGCATAAAGGCTATTTAATTTCTAACTTATTAACTAATTTACCAACGGTCATACCTTGTATTAATATAGAAAAGACAACCACGACATAGGTAATTACCAAAATTAAATCACGCTCCATAACCTCTGTAAGTCCTAAGGCTAATGCAATAGAGATTCCGCCACGCAATCCACCCCAAGTCATAATCAGGTTAGTTTTTGGAACAAAGTCCAACTTGTTTTCAAAGAATTTTATTGGTATTAACAATGAAATATATCTACAAACTAACACTAAAGGAATTGCTAATAAACCAGCAGTCAAATACTCAAATTTAAAGGTTAACACTAACATTTCCATTCCTATTAAAACAAATAAAATCGTATTTAAAAGAATATCCAACAACTCCCAAAACTTATCTACATAAGCCTCTGTAGTATCCGACATAGCACTATCTCTAACGGTATCATTCCCAACTACCAAACCAGCAGTTACCATTGCTAAAGGCGCTGATATATGCAGTTTTTGTGCTAAAACAGTTCCTCCCATAACAGCAGCTAGGGTTATAATAACTTCAATATCATAATCGTCAATGGATTTCATTAATCTGTACGTAATCCAACCCAATATCAAACCTAATGCAATCCCACCAAGCACCTCAACACCAAACAACTCTACAACTTCTAAAGCACTAACATTTTCAATACCTAAATCGGCAATCTTAAAAATGGTTAAAAATATAACAACACCAACACCATCATTAAAAAGGGACTCTCCAACAATTTTAGTTTCTAATTTTTTAGGCACACCTGCCTTTTTCAGTATACCCAAAACAGCAATAGGATCTGTTGGCGAAATTAATGCACCAAACAATAAACAGTATATAAAATCTATATGTAAGCCTATAATTGGCAGAGCAAAAAACATCGCACCACCAACTAAAAATGTCGAAATCAAAACACCAAAGGTCGCAAATGCAAAAACAGGCCAACGTTGTACTTTAAGCTGCTCAAAATTAGTATGCAAAGCACCAGCAAAAAGCAAAAAACTTAGCATAACGTCTAATAGAACACTTTTAAAATCTATTTGTGTAATTATAAACTTCTCTGCGTTTAGTAAAGTATCATCAAAATAACTTAATGCAAAAACTCCTAAAGTAAACACAATGGTAATTAACATTAAGCCAATGGTATTAGGCATTTTTAAAAACCGCACATTTATATACCCAAAAATGGCTGATATAAGTACTAATATTGATGCAATCACAAAATAATCCATAGAAATATATTTATTGCTAAATTAAAATATTTAACATAAAAATCTGTTATTTGGCAAAATTTAGATTATTATACGTGTTATGAAAAACCTATGCATACTAGTTATTGTATTAACCTTTTTTTCCAGTCCAGCTCAAAACATGAAAACTTACACCTACGCCACAAAAGGATTAGACACACTTAAATTAGATGTTTACACGCCAGAAAACATTAAACCAACAGATAGCTTACCTGTTGTCATTTGGATGCATGGTGGTGGATTTTCTAGTGGTGGACGTAATGGTATTGACGAGTTGAATATCGTTAATGCTGCCAATAAAAACGGATATATTGGAGTATCGATAACATATAGATTATTAAGAAAAGGAACAGATACTGGCTTTAGTTGCAATTGTAGTAAAGAAGACAAGATGTTCACCTTTAATCAGGCAGTTATCGATTTTTTAGACGCTACTAATTTTATCTATCAAAACAGCAACATGCTACAAGTAGATACAACAAAAATTATTGCAGCAGGAAGTAGCTCTGGAGCAGAGACAGCACTACATGCATCATTTATGCGACGTTTTTTTATTTCAGATTTAAGCAAGTATGAAGACATTAAATTTGCAGGAGTAATTGGTTTTTCTGGTGCATTTTTGGATATAGACCACTTGACTATTGACAATGCAATACCAGTAGCACTTACACATGGAACGCAGGATAAAGCAGTACCCTTTGGCAGTGCTCCACACCACCACTGTATACCAACAAAACCTGGTTATATTATGTTACATGGTGCTAAAACTATTACCGAAAAATTAGATACTTTAGAAAGTTCATACTTTTTAAACCTTGTCAAAAATGGAACTCATGACGCAGCTAATGTACACCCTGAAGATCTTGACGATATCTTTTATTTTTTGAATAAAACAGTCCTTAAAAACGAAGTTATTCAAACTAAAAAATACACCTTACCAAAACCTACAACCTATTAATTTATCATAAATAACAGTACTTTTGTTAGTACTACTAAAACTTTACGACAAAACGGTTTTAGATTTATATCTTTAAAAAAAATCATAATGGCAAAAACATATTACGATCCAGCGGACCTAAGAAAATTCGGAAAAATAACAGAATGGAATGAAGAACTTGGAAACAAGTTTTTTGACTATTACGGAAAAGTATTTGAAGAAGGCGCTTTAACTGCTCGCGAAAAATCATTAATAGCATTAGCTGTTGCACATACAGAGCAATGCCCATATTGCATTGATGCTTATACCAAAGACACCTTACAACGTGGTATTACAAAGGAGCAAATGATGGAAGCCATACATGTTGGAGCTGCTATAAAAAGCGGTGCAACTTTAGTACATGGTGTGCAAATGATGAATAAAGTAAACAAATTAGACGGTTAAAATAAAACCAATTTGGTATTACTTACGTAAGAATTACAAATAAGACAACACGATTAATGGCAACAAAATCCCTTAAAAAATTAGGTAGCGATTTAGCAAAAAGCAATAAACAACTAGAGATTTTATCTGGTGGAATTTTTGCTGATGGCGAATTACCAACTTTTAAAGATAAAATTTCTGAAACTGGTCAATTTCCGCTTAAAGCGAAAAAACTAGAAATTCTGCAAATTAACGTCGGTTACATGTGTAATCAAGTGTGCGAGCATTGTCACGTAGATGCAGGTCCAGACCGAAAGGAAATTATGACCCAAGAGACCATGCAACAAATCTTGGATGTTATAAAAACAACTGGTGCGCATACTTTAGATTTAACAGGAGGTGCTCCAGAAATGAACCCAAATTTTAGATGGTTTGTAGAAGAAGCTTCAAAAATTGGAATTAAAGACTTTATCGTGCGTTCTAATTTAACCATTATTCGTGCTAACAAAAAGTATTACGATTTACCTCAGTTTTTCAAAAAGCATAATATTCATGTTATAAGCTCAATGCCACATTGGACTAGAGGAAAAACGGACAAACAACGTGGCGAAGGTGTTTTTGACATGTCTATAAAAGCATTGCAAGAATTAAATGCTGTTGGTTATGGTATGCCAGGAAGCGATTTAAAACTGGACTTAGTTTACAATCCTTCAGGAGCTTTTTTACCAGGTGATCAAATGGCTATGGAAAAAGACTTTAAGAAAGCGTTGATGGAAGATTTTAGCATTCAGTTTCATAACTTATTTGCGATTACCAATTTACCAATTGCTAGATTTTTAGATTATTTAATTGCTTCAGAAAACTATGAAGATTATATGTACTCATTAGTAGAGGCTTATAATCCTGCTGCTGTGGCAAACGTCATGTGCACAAATACATTGTCTGTAAGTTGGGATGGTTATTTATTTGATTGCGATTTTAATCAAATGCTAGAACTACCTGTAAACAGTAAATCTAAACACATTTCTGAGTACAAAACAGAATTATTAGAAGGACGAAACATTATAATTTCTCAACATTGTTATGGTTGTACTGCAGGCGCAGGAAGCAGCTGTCAAGGTGTTGTTGCTTAATATAAAACTAACTTTTTTCGCTGTCGCGGAAATCCATAAATGAAGACTAAAACTGCCATTTTAATTTTTTCTAATTCTGCTAAAGAGGATGCTAAACGCAAATCTTTTACTGATAGTCAGTTGTTTGAAACTCTTACAAACGATACGATTAGAAAAGTTAAAAAAACAGGATTACCCTTTTTTCATTTTACCGAAACACAGCAACAAGGTTTAAACTTTGGTGATCGATTTACAAATGCTATTCAATCGGTTTTTAATAGCGGTTTTACTAATGTTATTTCTATCGGAAACGATACACCACACTTAAAAACAAAACATATTAATGAAGCTTACCAAAAACTAAACAATAATCAGTTGGTTTTTGGACCATCAAAAGATGGTGGTTTTTATTTAATGGGCTTAACCAAAAGCCTTTTTAATGCTAAGCAATTTAAAAATTTACCTTGGCAATCTTCAGCTTTAAAAAGCACAACATTACACTATTTATCTTCAACTAAAATCACTTTTAGCACGCTTGAAACCTTAGACGATATCGATTCGTTTAAAGACTTAAAAGCTATATTAAATAGTTACAAAACGGTTTCAAAAGCACTAAAAACAATAATACTACAGCTATGTTTTTCCGCGAAAGCGATACTTAAACACACAGAATTACAATACCTATTATTACCACAACAATTACCTTTTAATAAAGGCTCTCCTAAATTAGTTTACACCTACCAATAGTGGCTTTTAGCCAATTTTACACTGAAACTAATTTAACTTAAATGAAACACATTTACTTATGTGCTTTGCTACTTGTTTGTACATTTAGCGTTGCACAAACCACAATTACTGGTACTATAACAAGTGCCCAAGATGGTCAAACTTTAGCATACGTTAATATTTTGGCAGACCAAAATAACGGAACAATATCCGATAATAGCGGTTACTACTCTATTACAATTTCTGACGAAACGGAACACTTAACATTCTCATTTATTGGGTACAAAACACAACAAATTGCAATTAATAATCAATCGGTTATTGATGTTATTTTAGAAGAGGACACCTCTAATTTAGACGAAGTAGTCATTACTGCTTTGGGTCTAGAACGAGATACAAAAGAACTTGGATATGTAGTACAATCCTTAAAAAGTGAAGGTTTAACCGAAGTTAAAACGGTTAACTTTATTGATAATTTGGCTGGTAAACTTGCAGGTGTAACAGTCTCTCAAGGTGCAACAGGTGTTGGATCGTCTTCAAAAATTACGATTCGTGGTGAAGCTTCATTTTCTAACAACAATCCTTTGTTTGTAGTAGATGGAGTGCCAATTAATAATAATACTGTTTTTAACTTTACAAACGAAGCTGCTGCTGGTTTTCAGGAAATAGATTTTGGAAATGGAGCTATGGAAGTTAATGCAGACGATATCGAAGAAGTTTCTGTATTAAAAGGTCCAAGTGCTGCTGCTTTATATGGTACGCGTGCATCCAACGGAGTGATTGTTATTAAAACCAAAGATGGTAAAAAAACTAAAGGTTTAGGGATTAGCATTAACACGTCGTTACTTGTTGACAATGCGTTTAGATTACCAGAATTTCAGAATAGTTACGGTCAAGGTAATTCTGGACAATTTGAATATGTTGATGGTCTTGGAGGCGGAATTAATGATAACATTACCTATTCTTGGGGACCACAATTGGATGCTGGTATTTACCTTCCGCAGTTTAATAGTCCAGTGACTTTAGCAAACGGAACTATTGTACGTGGTGGAGATACTGCTTTATATTCTGGTGACGCTATTACACCAACCTTATTTCAGTCTAATCCAGACAACTTAAAAGATTTTTATCAAACAGGAATTACTACAATAAACAATATTGCTATTTCTAATGGTTTTGATACTGGTGATTATAGATTATCATTTACAGATTTAAGAAGCGAATCTATTATTCCTGGTGTTAATTTAGACCGACAAACTGTTGCTGCAAAACTAAATTTTGAGCCCACAGAAAAAACGACTATTTCAACCTCACTATCTTACACCAATTCTACAAGTGACAACAGACCATCTAACGGTTATGGTAGCGAAAATGTAAATTACAGTTTGGTAGCTTGGGGACCACGAAGCCTTGATATTAATAGCTTAAAAAACTATTGGCAACCAGGCTTAGAAGGTGTACAACAATATAGTTTTAACTACACATTTTTTGATAATCCTTATTTTATTTTGTACGAAAATACAAATAGTTTTAATCGTGATCGTGTCTTCGGAAACGTTGCTATTACACATAAACTTACAGACCATTTAAATCTTCAGGTTAGAACAGGAATGGATTATTCGTCTGAAAAAAGAATACTAAAACGTGCGTATTCTAGTAATCGTTTTCAAAATGGTGCTTACGCAGAACATGATGTGTTTTACAGAGAAGTTAATACCGATTTTCTATTAAATTACAATAATACGTTTGGCGATTTTAAACTAGATCTATCTATTGGTGGAAACCGATTAAACCAAACAGCATCAACCAAGCAATCACAAACAGTTAGTTTAGCACAACCTGGAATTTTTAATTTAAATAATGCTGCATCACCTATTGAAGTGTTTCAATTTGACTCTAAAAAACGTATCAATTCCTTTTATGGTATTGCCAAATTAGGCTACAAAGATTATCTGTTTTTGGATATTACAGGTCGTAATGATTGGTCTAGTGCTTTAGCAACACCTTTTTCGGTGGATGGTACTTCTTTTTTCTATCCTTCGGCTTCAGCCAGTTTTATTTTATCTAATGTTTCAGAGCTTCCTGAAGCTGTATCTTTTGCAAAACTAAGAGCCAGTGTAGCACAAGTTGGTAACGATACTAATCCATATCAAACTTCCGGAGCTTTTGTATCGCAAACACCTTTTAATAGTCAACCAACTTTTAGCAATCAGGATTTTATTCCTAATGCTAATTTAAAACCAGAAAGCACTACAAATTACGAATTTGGTGCAGATTTACGTTTCTTGAAAGATCGTATTCGTTTTGACTTTACCTATTATAATGCTATAACTAAAGATCAAATAATTTCATTACCAATACCAATTTCATCCGGTTATGAACAACAAGTTGTAAATGGTGGAAAAGTAAAATCGACTGGTGTCGAAATTATTGCTGGCTTCACTCCTATTAAAACGTCTAATTTTAAATGGAATACAACCTTCAATTTTGCTAAAAACAAAGCAACTATTGAAGAGTTACCTCAAGAAGATGGACGTTTAACTTTGGCTTATAGCCGAATTTATGATAGTGCCAATCAAACGGTTTGGTTTCAAGTTGAAGAAGGTGGACAGATTGGAGATATTTATGGTACAGGCTATAGTACTAACCCAACTGGAGAATTTGTTTTAGATGACCAAGGTAATTACATCAGTAATAATTTTTTGCAGAAACTTGGAAATTATAATCCAGATTTCACATTAGGTTGGAACAATGACTTTAGCTATAAAAATTGGACTGCAAGCTTTTTATTTGACTGGAGACAAGGTGGCGAAATTGTATCAAGAACTAGCGCATTAGGTAATGTTGGAGGACAATTAGCCGAAACAGAATACAGACCTGACGAAGGTATTGTAGCAGAAGGAGTTAATGTTAATACAGGTTTACCAAATACTGTAGCTATATCTGCAGAAAGCTATTACAGACAATTTTATGACAGAAATCAAGAGCAAAATAACATCTATGACGCGTCTTACTTAAAATTGAGACAATTTTCTGTTGGCTATAATTTTAAATTAAAAGAAGGCTTTTTAGGCTTAAAAGAAGGTGGAGACATTGCAGTATCTCTAATTGGTAAAAACCTATTTGTTATTACTGAAAACCCACACTTTGACCCAGAACAATTAGCAGTACAAGGTAACGGTTTTGTTAGTGGTGTGGAAGACATGAGTTATGCCACATCTCGCAGTTTTGGACTAAAAGCAAGTTTAAATCTTTAATAGACACATCATGAAAAATACATTATACATATTAAGCTTTTTTACGCTTGTTTTAACCACAAGTTGCACTAAAGATTTTGAAGACATAAATACCAATCCTAATGCACCAAACACAGTACAACCTAGTTTGCTACTACGTCAGGTTATTTATGATTTTGGAGAACAAATGAGTTACGAAGGTTTTGTTGCTGGCGATTTATTATCGCAACACAGGACTGCTTTAGATTTCAATTTATTTGACAGACACGCCTTAAAATCGCCACAATTAGGTGGAAATCCTTGGCCAATATTTTACACCAATTTACGTGATAATGAGATTATATTAACGCAATCCAAAACCACCTCAACCTTTAAGGTTTATGAAGGTCCTGCTTTAATTTTAAAAGCATATATGGCAGCAGGATTAACAGATTTGTTTGGTGATGTGCCCTATTTTGAAGCCTTTAATGGTATTGAGGGAACCGTTACACCAAGTTACGACAGTCAAGAATCTATTTATTTAAATGAAAACGGTATTTTAGATAATCTTGATAAAGGGATTGAAGCTATTACAAATTACGATTTAGCGATTCCGTTGGAAGGAGATATTTTATTTAATGGTGATTTAGACGCTTGGGTAAAATTTGCTAATAGTTTAAAATTGAAATATTTACTTCGTATTTCCGATCAAGTGGATGCTTCAACTGAATTACAAAGCTTATATAATGAAGGTAATTATATTTCAGCTACAGCTGAAAATGCTATTTTCAACTTTACAAACACAGATCCAAATAGCTTTAGATTGGCTCAATTAAGAGTAGGAGATTTCAATAATTTTGTCCTATCGGAAACGATGGAAAATATTTTAATTGACCTAAATGACGATAGAATAAACACTTTTTTTAAACCTTTTGAAAACTCGTCTTCCAATCAATTTAATGGTTTAATAAATGGTATTGACGCCTCATCAACTTCAATTGCTTTGGCAGACTATTCTTTAGCTGGAAGTGCTTTTAGAGAAGACACTTCGGTTTTGGATGCTAATTTTATTACCTCTTGGGAAGTTCATTTTATTTTATCTGAAGCTGCCTTAAAAGGCTTAATTAGTGCCAATGCACAAGAATTATATGAAACAGGAGTCGCACAAGCTTTTGAGTATTGGCAAACCGATTTACCTGCAACTTACCTAACAACCAATGCTGCTTATAATGCACCTGGAACAACGCCTTTACAACAAATTATCACCCAGAAATGGATTGCTAACCTTATAAATGGTTATGAAGGTTGGGTAGAATACAGACGTACAGGTTTTCCTGAGTTTAATGCAATTTCTGCAAGTTTAAACAATGGATTAATACCTGTAAGAATGCCTTATCCTGCAGAAGAAGAAGCTTTAAATGCCGAAAACTATAATCAAGCAGCAAGTGCTACTAATGGTAATGATATTAACTTCCCAGTTTGGTGGGACCAAAACTAAAAAATGAGTACAGAAATTTGGCAATGGGTTTTAGTGATCGCTTCAAGTTTAATCTTGTTTGCTTTATCTCCTTATGCAAAAACCACTGCATCTTTTTTTAAAGCTAATCACAATAAAAAATCACCAAATGTTTTAGTCCTAACGGGAAGCCTTATTATCTCTTGGATTTTTGCCAAAAGCATTACTAATGCTGCAAATTTAGGATTAGATTTTGGTTTGGTTGGAGGTGTCGCTTATGCTGGATATTATCTAAGTTTTGCGGTTGCTGGATTACTAATTTATCAATTACGTACCAAAGGTGGTTTTACAAGTATCCATGACTTTTTAACTAGCAAATTTGGCAAAAAAGCGGTTGCTGTTTTCACGTTTTTAATTATCATTAGATTATTTAATGAGGTTTGGAGTAACACCATGGTTATTGGCTCTTACTTTGGTGAAACAGGAAGTGCTAGCTATTACACAGCCATCATCGTATTTACTGTATTAACCCTTAGCTACGCTATTAAAGGTGGATTAAGCAGTTCTATATTTACAGACGTGATACAAATGGTTTTATTTTCGGTATTATTAATCATTATTTTATATACAATTTTTTCAGTTGAAAATTTTAGCACAAAAGACATTGTAACTTCAGGAACTTGGAGTTTTGAACTAGGTTTAAACCTGTTTTTTGCAGCCATCATACAATCCTTTAGTTATCCTTTTCATGATCCAGTGCTAACAGACAGAGCTTTTATTAGTTCGCCAAAAGTGACTAGAAAAAGCTTTTTGTGGGCTAGCTTATTAGGTGCTATTTGCATTGTTCTTTTTAGTTTAATTGGTGTGTATGCACAAACACAAGGATTAAAAGGACAAGCAGCTGTAGAGGTTGGAAAAGCATTTGGAGTTGTGGTATTATTAGTCATTAATTTTATTATGATTACGTCGGCAGCTTCAACCTTGGATTCGACGTTTTCATCGTTTTCAAAATTATTGGCAGTCGATTTGGGATTAGGCAAAAGCCTAACATTTGGTAGATTAGCAATGGTAGCCATTGCTGTACTTGGTACAATTCCTATATTTTTTAATGCCGAAATCCTTTCTGCCACCATAATATCTGGAACTATGGTCATTGGTTTAACACCAATATTTGTATTCTGGAATTATAAAGTGCCAAAAATCAGTTTTTATTTAAGTATTGGTTGCGGTATTCTTTTTGGCTTTTTATTAGTATTCAAAGTTTTCCCAGAAGCTTTAATTTTTACAAAGGGTCGTTATGCAGATTTACTTTGGGTAAATGTTTGGGGAATTTTTAGTTGTAACCTTTTATATTTCGTTCCTAGATGGATAAAACAATAAATAATATAGGCACATTATCTGGTAAAGTCTTACTTTTTGGAGGTGTTTACAGTAATCTTCAAGCTTTAGAAGCGCTTAAAGCTATTGCTGAACAGCAAAATATTGCTCCAGAAAACTGTATTTGCACAGGAGACGTTGTTGGCTATTGCGCACAACCAGAAGAAACCGTTCAGCTTTTAAAAATCTGGAATGCTAAAAGTATTTTAGGTAATGTAGAAATCCAATTAACCGAAGGTGAAGCAGATTGTGGATGCGATTTTACTGAAGGCTCACGATGTGATGGATTTTCTAAACTTTGGTATCCTTATGCACAAAGTAAACTAAGCAAAAACTCGATAGCGTATTTAGCAACGTTTCCGGATCATATTGCCTTTAATTATGCTAATAAAAAAGTAACCGTTGTACATGGTGATTATTTTAATGTATCAGAATTTGTATTTAAATCTACAGACTGGAATATTAAGGCAAAAACAATAGACACAACCAAAAGCGATATTATTATTGCTGGACATTGCGGATTACCTTTTAGTCATGAGCAAGACAACAAATTATGGTTAAATCCAGGTGTTATTGGTATGCCTGCTAATGATGGATCACCACAAGGTTGGTATGCCATTTTAGAAGAAATTAATGGTGAAATGAAATTTACGCATCATACGCTCGACTATAACTATAAGCTAACTAATAGTTTAATGAAAAACGGTTTATTACCAGAAGAATACGCAAGAACAATAGTGACTGGTATCTGGGATAATACAGAAATTTTACCAGCTATTGAAAGTGGATTGCAAGGTTTCGGAATTAATTTATAACACTATGAAAACAGTATTATTTTTATTTATAAGTCTTTTTGCTGCACAAAGCATAGCGCAAGACACATTAGATGAGTTACTAAAAAAACACAATAAAAACAGTGTTCCTTACATTACTGTGCAAGAATTGGCAATGCCAAAAACTGACGCTATTATCTTAGACGCAAGAGAACCTAAAGAATATAAAGTCAGCCACATTAAAAATGCAACTTTAGTAGGTTACGATTTTTTTGACATTAAAACAGTTACCAATCAATACACTAATAAAGACAAAAAAATAGTTGTCTATTGTTCTTTAGGAATACGATCTGAAATCATTGCAAAGAAACTAAAAGACGAAGGTTACACTAACGTCCTGAATCTTTATGGAGGCATATTTGAATGGAAAAACAATGATTTTATTGTAGTAGATTCCGAAGAAAAAGAAACAGAACAAATACATACTTTTAATGAAGCTTGGAGCAAATGGCTAACTAAAGGGATAAAAGTATTTGAAACAACTTCTACAAAAAAATAAAAATTCATGCATAAAAATCTAGTAATAACCTTTACCAGAAACCCTGAGTTAGGAAAAGTAAAAACAAGATTAGCTAAGACTATTGGCAATATTTCTGCTTTAGCGATATATAAAAAATTATTAGAACACACTGAAAGCGTTTTACAACAAATAGACTGTGAAAAGGCAGTATATTATTCGGTTAAAATTAGAGAAAACGATCTTTGGAATAGTGACATATATCAAAAACACCAACAAGTTGGAGACCACTTAGGCATAAGAATGTCTAATGCTTTTAAAACGGGTTTTGATTCTGGCTACACTAAAATAGTTATCGTTGGTAGCGATTTATACGATCTAAAACCAGAACATATTAATCAAGCTTTTGACGTTTTAGATAATAATGATGCAGTAATTGGACCTGCTTTAGATGGTGGTTATTATCTTTTAGGAATGAAACAATTGCATCCTGCTATTTTTGAAAATAAATCTTGGGGAACCGAAACAGTTTTTGAAGACACCATGAAGGATTTAGTTAAGGAAAACGTATTTTTGTTAGAACCATTAAATGATGTTGATACATACGAAGATATGTCCAACAACCAAACCTTAAAAGCCTTAATTGAACATGATAAAGCAAATAAATAAAACCGTAGAATACCTAAAAGAAAAAGGATTTGACCAACCAGAAGTTGGTATTATTTTAGGTACTGGATTAGGAAAATTAACCGATGAACTTGAAGTTATTCAAGAGGTGAGCTATAATCACATTCCTAATTTCCCAACTGCTACTGTCGAGTTTCATAAAGGAAAATTAATTTACGGAACATTAGCTGGAAAAAAAGTAATTGTAATGCAAGGTCGTTTTCATGTTTATGAAGGTTACAGTTTACAAGATGTTACTTACCCAGTTAGAATTATGGAAAAATTGGGTATCAAAACATTATTGGTTTCTAATGCTTCTGGAGCTATTAATTTAGACTTTAAGAAAGGCGAATTAATGCTTATTGACGATCATATTAACCTACAAGGAAGTTCACCTCTAGCTTTTAAAGGTGTTGCCGAGCTTGGCGAGCGTTTTGCAGACATGAGTGCACCTTATGATTTAGACATAAATGCAAAAATTAAAGCTATAGCAAAAACTAACAATATAAAATTACACGAAGGTGTTTACGCTAGTGTTGTTGGACCACAATTAGAAACTAGAGCAGAATACCGCATGCTTAAAATTATTGGTGCAGATGCAGTAGGCATGAGTACTGTACCTGAAGTTATTGTCGCTAATCATTTAAATTTAAAGGTAGCTGCAGTGTCAGTTTTAACAGATGAATGCGACCCAAGTAATCTAAAACCTGTAGACATTGGTGAGATTATAGCTATGGCTAATAAAGCAGAACCTGATATGATTACATTATTTAAAGGGTTGATAGAAAAACTATAACACGATGTAACTTTAGTTACATCAAAAAAGTAACTAAAAGGCTAATTTAGCCAGCTATGGAAAAGTATTTAGAAATAATAAAAAACGCCTATTTTGGCTATTGGAATTACCTAAAACACCAAATTATATTCCCAAATAATTGGGACAACTATTTTTATGGGTTAATCCTAATATCATTAGTTGTTTGGGGTTTAGAAATTGTGTTTCCTTGGCGCAAAAAGCAATCTATTTTCCGTAAGGATTTTTGGTTGGACACGTTTTACATGTTTTTTAATTTCTTTTTACTAAATCTTATCATTTTAATAGCACTATCTAATACTGCTGCTGGTTTTTTTGATGATGTTTTAGGCGTTGTTGGATTATCGATTTCTAACTTTCAGTTATTTGATGTAGATAATTTACCATTATGGTTAGGACTGTTTATCTTCTTTATAATTTCAGATTTTACACAATGGATAACTCATAATTTATTACATCGTTTTGAGTTTTTATGGAACTTCCATAAAGTACATCACAGTGTTAAAGAAATGGGATTTGCTGCACATTTACGTTATCATTGGATGGAACCGGTTTTATACAAATCCATGTTATACATACCTATTGCAATAATTGGTGGTTTTGATGCTAAACACGTTGCTATTGTGCACTTTTTCGCAATTACTGTTGGACACTTAAATCATGCCAATTTAGGTTGGGATTATGGTGTTTTAAAATATGTATTTAACAATCCTAAAATGCACATTTGGCATCACGTAAAACAATTACCAGAGCACACAAAGTTTGGAGTCAACTTTGGCATAACCCTAAGTATTTGGGATTATATTTTTAAAACCAATTACATACCACATGATGGACGTGATATCGAGCTAGGTTTTGAAGGCGACGAAACGTTTCCTAAAGATTTTATAAGTCAAGAATTATATCCTTTAAAAAAATGAAACAACTTTTAGCCTTAGCATTATTAGTCTTGTTTTGCGCTTGCAAAAGCACAAAACAAACTGCATCAAATACCCAAATAGCAACTAATACCATTAAAAAAGAAGCTATAGCTAAAATTAAAATGGATACTATCAACAAAACAAATGATAGTAGTTACATAATTAAAAAAGCAAAATACACAATAACTGAAGATGTAAAAATTGCTGAATATCATACTGTTGATAAACGACAAAAATTTATATCAAACAAAAAAGATTCAATTCCTAAAAATAACGAATTCAATCAGATTCTTACGAAAACAGAGCATTCTAACATTCATTTTTTATGGGATGAATTATTACAAAAACATGTTTCTGATAACGGAAATGTGAACTATAAATCATTTAAAACTGAATATAAAAAATTACTAGAATACATACATATCCTGGATTTATTAAAGTCTAAACCTGAATTTGATTCTATTTTAAAAGAAGAAAAACTAGCCTATTGGATTAATGCATACAACGCGTTAACAATAGATTTAATTATAAAAAACTATCCTGTAAAAAGCATAAAAGATATTAAAAATCCTTGGGGTCAAAAACTTTGGAAACTAGGAGACAAATGGTATAGTTTAGAAGACATTGAGCACGAAATTTTACGAAAAATGGACGAACCACGCATACATTTTGCTATTGTTTGCGCCTCTTATTCTTGTCCTAAATTACAAAACACTGCATTTATAGCTTCAAATTTAGAAACGCAATTAACCGTAGCAACTAAACAGTTTTTAAGCGATACCAAACGTAACGAAATCAAAGAGAACAGTTTAAAATTATCAAAAATATTTAAATGGTTTGATAAGGATTTTGAACAAAACGGAAGTTTAATTGACTTTTTAAATAAATACACAGCTATAACTATTTCAGCGAAAGCTAAAATTAGCTACAAAGATTACAATTGGGACTTAAATGACTAAAACCAACCTAATAAAACTTACGTAAATACAGCATGATAAGTATTATTATTCCGGTTTTAAACGAAGCTAAACACATTACAGAAGTATTGTATCATTTAATTGACAATGCCTCTTTAAACACTATCCAAGAGATTATAGTTGTGGATGGTGGCAGTACTGATAATACCGTTTCAATTATCCAAGCATTAGGTTTAAATATTAAAGTTTTGCATTCTGAAAAAGGTCGTGCTAAGCAAATGAATCTTGGTGCCAAAGCTTCAAAAGGAGATATACTTTATTTTTTACACGCAGATTCTTTTCCACCTAACAGATATGACCAATTAATTTTAGAAGAAATTAAAAAAGGCAATAATGCTGGTTGTTTTAGATTACAATTTGATAGTAACCATTGGTGGCTACGTTTTACTAGTTGGTTAACTCAGTTTTCTTGGCGTGCAAGTCGTGGTGGTGATCAAAGTCAGTTTATAACCAAAGCGTTATTTAATGATATTGGTGGTTATGATGAAAATTACATTATCTACGAAGACAATATTTTAATAAATGAGCTTTATAAACGCAAAGAATTTGTTGTGATTAACCATAAGCTTAAAACCTCAGCTAGACTATATCAAAAACATGGCGTTTGGACACTACAATATCATTATTTAGTCATATATATAAAAAAATGGTTTGGTGCTTCTGCAAAAGATTTACATGATTATTATTTGAACAATATCTGTAAGCGTTAAAAACCTTTAATTTTATTTAGAAGAATTATAAGACATACTATTTCGTCCTGTTTCGTTTGGATATAGCTTAGGCAAATTATCACTTTGAAACACCGTTTTGTCATCAATATTTACAGCTGAAACTTTACCAGTAAATGCAGCTCCTGTATCAATATTCCATACATTAATGGCTTGCATTGGTTGATCGGAATTAAACCTAATCGTTGGTGTATGTCCTATATAAATTTCGTGATAATGTTTTAAACGTTTAGGATATAACACAGAGTCTTTTTTCACTCTTTTATCCATAGTGACTGCCATTTCCCAAAGGGTTCTGTCAAAATATAAAGTCTCAGAATGCACTTCATTCTCTACGCCATGCATTGAAGTAAATCCAGCATGCAAAAACAATTGATTATTAGTATTAAGATGGTACAATTTCATTTGCTTAAAAAACTGTAAATGTATGGCTTTGTCTTCGTCAGAAAACGGATTATAACTTGCTATTGTACCTTCGCCTCCATTAACAAACCAAGCTTGATTTACGGTTTTATCTTCTAACCATTGTTCACACCAAACATCATGATTTCCTTTTATAAAAACACAATTGTATTGCTTAGAAAACTCAATTAAAAACTGTATAACCTGTGCAGATTCGCTCCAACCATCTACATAATCTCCTAAAAAAATAAAACTATCATCTTCAATCAAACCAATACGCTCTAACAATTGCTTTAATCCTTTTAATCCTCCATGAATATCACCAATTACAAGGTTTCTGTTTGATTTCATATAATACTTTAATATTTAATTAAATTAAGACTATTATTAAAAATACTGTCCTATACCAAAGACTAATCCTTGACCATCCTTTTCTGAAATTCCGTAACCATAATCTATTCTAAAAATAGCATTAAATATGGATTTGTGGATAAAACGCAAGCCTACACCTGGAAACACTCGTAAGTTATCAGCATCACCAAAATCACCTAAATCTCCACCAGGATTTCGCCAGCTTCCTGCATCTACAAACGCATTACCTTGCAGTGCAAACCAACCTTTTTCATATAGAGTATGTCTATATTCCGTATTTAAAACGACTGCTCCTGTACCTCTATCAATGGTATTACCAACACCTCTAATATTTAAATTATTATCTACTGAAAATGGTGCAAAAGGCGTATCGTCATTACTTGACAATCCTAATCTAACACGTGATGCCCAATTCCCTCTTTGCCCTACTCTTTTGTAATAATTAAAATCATTCCATCCAATTAAAAATTCAGGTAAATCATCACTAGTAGACGTTACATATTGTACATTTAATTGACTTTTAAAACCCGAAACGTATTGATAATTGTAATCTAGATTATTGTATTCGTAGATTGCTTTATACAATAATTTATTAACACTTAATGCTTGAGGAACATCAGGACTTGTTGCACCTGACTGATATTCATATTCTTCTAAAAAAGAATTAATACCAAACTCAAAACGGTTATTAAAGTTAGGCTGATACAATCCTAAAACTTCAAAAGATTTGTTTCTGTACCTATAGTCTGAAGTTGTATTATCAGAAAAAACAGGTTCTAAGGTTTGTAAATCTTGATGATTAATTGCCAAACCAAACTGACGACTAAACAAATAAGGTGCTCTAAAATTTATACCATATGAACTAAATATGTCTTTTTGATAAAATCCACCAAAAATCATATTTTGCCCTAAAAGGTTAAACTCATACACTCCAAGTCTGTAAGCAAACTCGCCATCATTTGAGGTATATACATTAAAGGAAGGTATAATGGTAAAATTTTCTTCGATATTATAAAACACATTGTAATCTCCATTTTCTGAAGGAAATACTTGATAATACGCATGAGAAACAGATGGTAATCGTTTTAATAATTTAATATCTTCATCTAATTGGATACTATCTAAAACAGCACCAGGTTTAGCATTAGCTACTTTTTTAACGAAACTAGATTTTAGCTTTTTATTACCTTGTATTTTTAAATCAGTAATGTTTTGCGATTGTGCAATTGTAACTCCAAAAAAGGTTAAAACAAATAATAAATACTTCATCTAATTTACTTTATAGTGTTCTTTAATAAGGGTTTCCGCAGGTTTATTTTGTGGAGTAAATCTATTATTATCTACACCTCCAACTTTGTCATGATTTATAAACCATTTCCAAACAAAACCTCCAGCAAACCAGTCTTCTTTCCAGAAAGCTTCAAATAAAGCTTTGGTAGTATTAACCTGTGCTTCTAGATTTACTTTTTCTTCAATTCTATCTACTGTCCATGGTGCTTTAGCTGCATAATCTATGCTACGGTAACCAAACTCGGTAAACAAAATAGGTTTATTAAATTTTTCTGAAAAACTTCTAAGAGTTGTTTTATGCAAAACCCAACCTTTTAAACACTCTTCTACAGTAGGCGTTTTACTATCACTAACCGGAAAATAAGCATCAACACCTATATAATCTAACTGGTCCCAAAAGGGTGTTTTTTCAAACTCATTCCAATTAGCTGCGTAGGTTAATTTACCTTTATAAATAGCTCTGACCTTAGTAATTAAACTAATCCAATAGTCTGGTCGCTCTTCCACAAAATTCTCTAATTCTGTACCAATACAAAAAATTTCTGCTTTTGTATCTTGAGCCACTTGAGCAAAATCCAGAATATATTTAGTGTAAGTTTCTTCTAAGATTTTCCAATCCGCTTCGGTTTTCATTGTTATAAAACCAGTAAACTCGCCATGCCAAACCCAAAGTTGCGGTTTAAGCATGATTTTAATGTTGTCTTTTTTTAAGGCATTTACATACTGTTTGCCACCTATTTTAGTCTCACCAAACCATTGTCTTTCGGCTCCATAACTAACCTCAGGATGAGCTAAATCTTTAATAACACCAAAAGGCATAATGGCAGCATAATTAGCATTAACATTTAAAAGTGGATCTATATTTTGCTGAGTAATACTATCTCTGTGCGCCACAAAACTTACTCCGTTTATTTTTTTGTCTTGTGCTGTACAAGATTGAAGTAAAATTGCAATAAGTAAAAGCTGAATAAAGCGCATCATGTTTTTTTACTAAATATAAATAAATCCCGCTTTTCAGCAGGATATATTTACTTTTAAATTAATGTTACTTATTAAAATAATGCTCTTAAACCAATATTAAAAGATTGTCCTAAACCAGTATTACTACCTCTAACAAATTTAGAGTACAAGGTTTCAATATTTAACACATCACTAATTTGGTATTTTGCTCCTCCTCCAACTGCAGTAAAATCTTGTTCAAAATCATTACCTGTATCAATACGTTGTGAGTGTTGTACTAATCCTAAAACTGTAAATTTAGAACTCGGGAAATAACTTAAAAACAAACCTGGTGTTAAGCTTAAACTGTTATTAGCAAAGCTTTCTTCTTTTTTACCAAAGTGATATTCTGTATTAAGCTCAGTAAACAACTGCCATTTAGAGTTAAAATTATAATCATAAAAAAAACGATTTTGAAACGTAAACCCTTTTTGATCTAAAAATACTCCGTTTTCACTTTCGTTATCAACTAAAGGAATATGAAACGCGGTCTGGATAGTAAAATTACTAACACTTTTTATAGGATTAAATTTTACTGCAGGTGCAAAAGATGTAAAACCAGAACGTGCTGTATTTGATTCACCATCAAATTTAAACACATCTAAAGCATCACGATCTCCAATAACATTAGACCTAAACTCTAATAGTAAACCAACATTAAAACGGTTACTATCACTAATACCAGTAAACACATCTACAGTTGATGTAAAATAAGTTTCTCTAGCTTCAGTACCAGATGTAAACGTACTTTCTGTTTGTGTATAAAGGTTATTAAAAAACTTAATATCCCATTGTCCTTGACTTAATAATTTAGAAGGTGTGTAGGTTTGAATGTTACTTCCTGAAGTGTCATCATCTTGAGAAAAACCAGTTATTGAGGTTGTAATAGCTAATAGTAGTAAAGTTAGTTTTTTCATGCTTTTTTTGTTTTGCTTTCCGCGAAAGCGTTATATTTTTTTTATTGTTTGTTAAGTTTCCAGTTATAAGAAAAGTACTTTAACTTATAATTTTTAGGTATTGTATTAGTTCTGTATTTATTTATAAATTCAATTTCAGTCATACCGTTTTGTACAAAATCTTCATTGTACCATTTCATGATTTCAGAAGCTTCAACCGTTTTCTTTTTATCATTTACCTTCACAAAATAATCACCATTTAACGCTAATTTAGTTTGCTGCTCCAATTGTGCATCAAGTGTTTTTGGCAAATAAGCATTTGCAATTAAAGGCGGACAACCATTAGCACCACAAACAAGTACAAAATGTAATCTTGCATCTTTAAACTTGGCTCTCAACAATTCATTTTCAATGGTATTTAATGTTACCTTTTGTCCAGCTAAACTGTACGTTGTTTTATCAAAAAAACCAGCTTTATCCAATGGTGAAGCTATCGGATAATTATCAACAATCCCTTTAATAACAGACAAATTATAAGCATTAACCCAAAAAGCTTGATAGTTTTTAGCATCTGTTTCTTCTACAGTAATATGATCTGCAATAGTTAAAATTGTGTTTAAACTAGCTACGTTTTGTTTTACCGCTTTGTAATCTACTTTACCTTTAACCACGTAGGATTTTAAAAAGGCGTCTGTTTGTGTAAAAAAGTCGTTAAGGGTTTGCGCTTTCGCGGAAAATAATCCGCTGACAACAAGCACAATTATTAGGCTGTTTTTCATCATTATATTGGTTTTTAAATCTTTGTAACATTAAATAAGTCTTAACATTTAACAAAAACTTTCAAAAAAAAATAAAAAAAAATTGACGTCTCAATGTTTTTCAAAACCTTACAAACACTAGTAATTTAAACCCATTCTAAACTACAGAGTCAATTAAGTTTTTAACTTTAAAAACGACAGACTATCTAACAATCTCATTTTATGGAACACATCGTCATTATAGGAAACGGAATTTCTGGAGTTACTCTAGCAAGACACATCAGAAAATTATCGGATAAAAAAATTACTATCGTTTCTGCCGAAACAGATTACTTTTTTTCACGTACAGCCTTAATGTATGTGTACATGGGTCACATGAAGTTTGAACATACCCAACCTTACGAAAATTGGTTTTGGGAGAAAAACCGTATAGACTTAAAAAAAGGCTATGTCAATACTATAGATACTGACAACAAAACACTTCATTTTGCCGAAGGCGATACAATGACTTATGACAAATTGGTGATTGCTACAGGAAGTAAACCTAATAAATTTGGTTGGCCAGGACAAGACTTAAAAGGTGTTCAAGGCTTATACAGTAAACAAGATTTAGATAACATGCAACAAACTGCTCCAGATAACAAAACTTGTAAACATGCTGTAATTGTTGGTGGAGGATTAATTGGTATTGAAATGGCAGAAATGCTAAATTCCAGAGACATACCAGTCACTTTTTTAGTTAGAGAGACTAGTTTTTGGAATGGTGTTTTACCTGAAGGCGAAAGTCAGATGATTAACAGACACATAAAAAACCACCACATTGATTTAAGATTAAATACCAATTTAAAAGAAATTAAATCGGACGATAACGGAAACGTAAAATCCCTAATTATTGAAGAGACTGGAGAAGAAATAGCCTGTAACCTAGTTGGATTGACTGCAGGAGTATCTCCAAACATTTCGTTTTTAAAAGACTCTAAAATTGAAACCAAAAGAGGTGTACTAGTCAATCGTTATTTAGAAACTAACATCAAAAATGTGTATGCAATTGGAGATTGTGCTGAGCAACAAGAAGCAATTGGTAACAGACGTCCTATTGAAGCAGTTTGGTACACAGGACGAATGATGGGAGAAACTTTAGCACAAACCATTTGTGGAAACAAACTACAATACAAACCAGGACATTGGTTTAATAGTGCAAAATTTTTAGATATCGAATACCAAACTTACGGTTGGGTTTTTGGAGAGCGAGGACGTCCTGAGCACGAAAAACATTTCCATTGGAAACATCAAGACGACACCAAATGCATAACAGTAGCTTACAACAAAGACACTAAAGCATTTTTAGGCATTAATACTTTTGGTATCCGAATGCGACACGAAACTTTTGATACTTGGTTAACAGAAGAACGTGATATAGATTACGTAATAAACAACTTAAAAGAGGCCAATTTTGATCCAGAATTTTACAAACATTTTGAACAGGATATCCTAAAAGCATACAACAAACAATTACAAACAGTATAACAGCATTCCAATATGAGTAACAAACTAAATCACAGTATGTCATTAGCATCACCAGATGCGTTTCATATATCAACAAAACAAAAATTTGCTTTAGGTATTGGTCTTGTTGGACTATTAATTTTAGCATTAGCATTATTTAACGTCAGTCTACCAAATACAGCATTATTTTTAACGCTAGCATTAGGACTGATTACAGTTGGTGTTATTATATATTCTAGGGAAGCTTATTTAACTAAATTAGAAGGTATAAAAAATGACGGAGTATGGTATAAATCCATTTCATCCAGAGGGTTTTGGGGTTGGGCTTTAGGTATCATACTAACCAGTTTTTATATTGTATTATACTTTTTTCCTGAATACTTGGGCTTAGGTAAAGATGGTGCTGCAAACACTGGTTTAATTGGATTATTCGACCCTTTAAGCAATTTATTAAGTGGTAGAAATGCTAGTCAATGGTTTGTTTATGGGACATTATATACCATTGCCATTTTAGCATTTGGTTACAAATACATTTTAAAATATAGACATAATCGCTATCAGCAAATCCGAACCGTTTCTGTTATGTTTTTTCAGTTAGGTTTTGCTTTTTTAATCCCAGAATTCATGTATGTCATGAATAATGATTTACCATATTATGACCTTAAAAGCATTTGGCCATTAAATTATTACATTTTTGATGAGTGGTCCGTAAAAGGCTTTTTATCTAATGGTAATTTAGGACTAGCTTTAATCATTTTTGGGATAGCTTCAACCTTTATCATTACTCCTATTTTAACATACAAATACGGAAAACGCTGGTATTGCTCATGGGTTTGTGGTTGTGGTGGTCTAGCCGAAACTGCAGGAGATAGTTTTAGACATTTATCTTCAAAAAAACTATCCGCTTGGAAGCTAGAGCGATGGTTAATACATACCGTTTTAGTATTTTCTGTAGTGATGACAACAGCTATGGTGTATAGCTATTTAGGCAAAGACAGCAATAATTTTTGGTTAACACGTGATGTTTTTATCATTTCTGTAATAACATTTTTAACCATCATATTTGCAGGTGTCATGTATTTTAGAGGCAAAGAGCTTGGTAAAGATGCTAAAGCTGGTGCAATTGGTTATGCTGCTGTAATTGCTCTATTATTAATTATGCACTTTACATCTACAACCGATCACTTATTTTTTGTCAAAGGTAGTGCGTTAAGATCTACCTATGGAATCTACATAGGGTCAATATTTTCAGGAGTTATCGGAACAGGTTTTTACCCAATTTTAGGTAGCAGATCTTGGTGTAGATTTGGATGTCCTATGGCAGCTATATTAGGATTTCAACAACGTTTATTTTCAAAATTCAGAATCACAACCAATGGTGGACAATGCATCTCATGTGGTAATTGCTCAAACAGTTGCGAAATGGGAATTGATGTACGTGCCTATGCTCAAAAAGGAGAAAACATAGTACGTTCAAGTTGTGTTGGATGTGGTGTTTGTAGCGCTGTTTGCCCAAGAGGTGTGTTAAAATTAGAAAACGATACTATGGATGGACGTATCAATCCAACAGAAGTATTATTAGGTAATGATGTTGACTTAATGAACTTTGTAAACAAAAAATAAAATGAAAACCTTTGTCCTATATTGCTTTATTGTTTTGGGTTATAACGCTTACGCGGAAAAAACTTACGTAAGGACGTATTACGATAACGGTAACCTATTGTCTAAAGGTTGGACTAGCGATAATAACAAAATAGATTTTTGGATTTATTACTACCCAAACGGAAGCATTAAGCAAAAAGGAAACTATAGTAACAACCTTAAAACAAGTTATTGGATAGAGTATCATGACAATAAAACTATCAAAGCTAAAGGCAATTATAATAAAGACTTAAAAGAAAAGTATTGGACTTACTATCACAATAACAACACCTTACACAAAGCTGGCAATTATCTTCATGGTAAAACCAGTGGTTACTGGAAAACATATTATAAAAACACCTATTTAAAAAGTCAAGGTCTTTATATAAATGGAGTTAAAAATGGCTACTGGAAAACCTATTATGACAATTCAAAAACTAAAAGCGAAGGACATTATTTAAACAATTTAAAAAATAAATTCTGGAAATTCTATCATAGCAACTCAGTAATTTCTAAATTTGGAAGCTTTAACCAAAACCTAAAAGTTGGCTACTGGCAATATTTCCGCGAAAGCGGTAAAAAAGAAAAGGAAGGCCATTATCTAACTGATAAAAAGGTAAAATGGTGGCTATTTTATGATCACAACGAAAAAATTAATCATAAATGTCAACTTAAAGACAATCAAAAAAATGGATATTGTCTTATGTATAAAAACGAAGCGTTAATATCTGCAGTAAAATTTAAAGCAGGACAAAAAATAAAAGAATGGACCGATTTAAAGTCCTTTAAAAAAGAAAATAAATTAAGCGACCTTAAATGACCAAAATAAAAGTCATCATTCCTGCCTACAATGAGCAAGATTCTATTGCACATGTTATTAAAGACATACCATCTATTGTAGACGAGGTGATTGTAGTTAGCAACAACTCGACAGACTTAACAGAAACCAACGCTAAAAATGCAGGAGCAACTGTTTTACAAGAAAACAATAAAGGCTACGGTTATGCTTGCTTAAAAGGTATGGATTATATCGCTAAACAAGATAGCAAACCTGATATTGTGGTGTTTTTAGATGGAGATTATAGTGACTATCCGGAAGAATTAACCAAAATTGTAGCGCCAATTATAGATCAAAATATGGACTTTGTTATTGGTGCACGTGTCAAAAAATTAAGAGAAGAAGGCAGTATGATGCCACAACAAGTGTTTGGTAATTGGTTAGCAACAACCTTAATGTCACTTTTTTTTGGTGCTAAATTTTCTGACTTAGGACCATTCAGAGCTATTAAATATGATAAGCTTCTGGCTTTAAACATGGTAGACAAAACCTATGGCTGGACGGTAGAAATGCAACTAAAAGTATTAAAGCAAAAACTAAGCTATATAGAAGTCCCTGTAAACTACAGAAATAGAATTGGTGTCTCAAAAGTTTCAGGAACAATAAAAGGTAGTATATTTGCAGGCGTTAAAATACTAACGTGGATTTTCAAATACAGTTTTAAAAAGTGATTCTCGAAACCATTACCATTATTATTTATAGCATTGCGCTAGTACTTATTTTCATGTATGCTTTGGCACAATTAAACCTACTGTTTAATTACTTAGCAGCAAAAAAGAAAGAAGAAAACGGACCAAAATTTAACTTTAATAATTCGGAAGAAATTCCGTTTGTAACTATTCAACTTCCTGTTTTTAACGAGTTGTATGTTATGGATCGTCTATTGGACAACATAGCCTTAATGGATTATCCAAAAGACAAATTAGAAATCCAAGTTTTAGACGACTCTACGGATGAGACCGTTGCTACAACCAAAGCTCACGTTGACCAACTTAAAGCAAAAGGGTTAGATATTACACATATTACCAGAACCAACAGACAAGGTTTTAAAGCAGGTGCTTTAAAAGAAGGTTTAGAAATAGCAAAAGGAGAGTATGTTGCTATTTTTGATGCCGATTTTTTACCAGAACCAAATTGGCTTAAAAAAACAATTCCGTTTTTTAAAGACCCAGAAATTGGTGTGGTACAGACACGTTGGGGACACATTAACAGAGATTATTCTACATTAACAAAAATACAAGCATTTGCTTTAGACGCACACTTCACTTTGGAGCAAGTTGGACGTAGTAGCAAAGGTCATTTTATTAACTTTAATGGTACAGCTGGTGTATGGCGTAAAACCTGCATACTTGATGCTGGAAACTGGGAAGGCGATACCTTAACAGAAGATTTAGATTTAAGTTACAGAGCGCAACTTAAAAACTGGAAATTTAAGTATTTAGAAGACGTTGAAACTCCAGCAGAGCTTCCTGTGGTAATTAGCGCAGCAAGATCACAACAGTTTAGATGGAATAAAGGTGGTGCCGAAAACTTCCAAAAAATGTTTGGACGTGTGGTAAAAAGTAAAAACATTACAGCAAAAACTAAACTTCACGGATTATTACACTTACTAAACAGTACTATGTTTTTAAACGTATTAATTGTTGGTATATTAAGTATCCCAATGTTGTACATTAAAAACGAATACGCACACCTGAGACCATACTTTTACGTCATGAGCTTTTTTGTAGTTAGTACAATCATATTTTTTGTGTGTTATTGGGTTATGTACAAGCAAAGTCATGGTAACACATTTAAAGACTTTTTAAAATACATTGCACTATTTTTTACGTTTTTCTCAATAGCTATGGGCTTTTCACTACACAATTCTATTGCAGTATTAGAAGGTCACGTTGGTAAACGTAGTGAGTTTGTACGCACACCAAAATTTAATATCAGTACACTTAAAGATAGTTGGAAAGGCAATAAATATTTACGTAAAAATATATCCATTAATGTGATTTTTGAAGGTGCATTAATGCTATACTTTGCATTTGGTATGTACAGTGCTTTTGTGGTTGGAGATAAAGGTGGAGACTTCGGTTTATTTCCATTTCACTTAATGTTAACCGTAGGATTTGGATTTGTGTTTTTTAAATCCCTAACCTCTAAAGCATAGTATTTTGGGCGTTACCACAAGGGTCGCGTCTTCCATTATATCTTTTCTGCGACGCAGTTTTATATTATTTTAAAATTGTTTTATAACACAAACTCTTTGTAAACAACTAAGATTTGTTGTAAACTATCGCAAAAAAGGATGCCATTTCAACCGCTAACGCAGGACGCATCATGCTTAATACATTGTTTTTAAAAACTAACAAACTAACACTACTACTAATACTAGCTAGCTTTTGTTTGTATGGTGTATTTGCTTATGATCTAGCTAGAACAGACCACACCAATCTAATATCCATATATATTGTATTATTTGGATTATTTCTTAAAATACTAAATAATAACAAAAACAACTTTAAGCTTTTAGTTGCAATAGCAATCATTAGCAGATTAATCTTTTTAATAGCAATCCCAAATTTATCACAAGATTTTTACCGTTTTATTTGGGATGGACGCATGATATTACAAGGTTTTAATCCTTACTTACATACACCTGCAAGTTTTATAACATCAGGAAACTATCCTATTGATCAAGCACAACAATTAGTAACAGGTATGCAAGCGCTTAACGCTAGCCACTACTCCAACTATCCTCCAATAAATCAATTACTATTTACGCTAGCTAATTTATTCTCTACTTCAAGCATTCTGGGATCAGTAATAGGATTAAGACTTATAATAATAGCAGCAGATATCGGAACACTTTATTTTGGAGCTAAACTTTTAAAAAGATTAAATCTATCTACAAATAAAATATTTTGGTACATCTTAAACCCTTTTATAATAATAGAGTTAACAGGAAATTTACACTTTGAAGGTGTCATGATATTCTTTTTAATTCTCAGTTTATACTTATTACATAAAAACAAATGGCAATGGGCTGCTGTCGTCTTTGCGCTGTCTATTTCAACAAAACTAGTCCCTCTTCTATTTTTACCGTTATTTGTAAAATGGTTTAGAGTTAAAGACAAGCATTCCAAAATTAATTTCAAAAAACTAATTTGCTTCTATTTAATAATTGGCGTCTCTACATTAGTATTATTTACACCCTTTTTTTCAATGGAATTTGTAAACAACTACTCCAAAACTGTAGGTTTATGGTTTGGAGATTTCGAGTTTAATGCAAGTATATATTACATCGCTCGAGAGGTTGGTTATTTAATTACTGGATACAATCAAATAGCAATAATTGGTAAAATATTACCTATAATAATTTTCATCTCCATTTGGTACTTAGCATTATCTAGACAAAACCAAAACTTTATAACCTTGGTAAAAAGTATGCTTATTGCTTTTACGGTATACTTATTACTAAGTACAACCGTACACCCTTGGTACATCGCATCTATTTTATTGCTTTCCATATTTACAAACTACAAATATCCATTATTTTGGAGTTTTATAATCATAATAAGTTATTTAGCATATGCCAATGCAGATAACTCAGAAAATTTATGGATTATAGGTTTTGAATATCTTGTGGTTTTCACAGCACTATTGTGGGACGTATTAAAACAAAAAAAGCTTCTCTAAAAAGAGAAGCTTTTTTACTTTGTACAGGCGGAGAGACTCGAACTCTCACACCTCGCGGCACTAGATCCTAAGTCTAGCGTGTCTACCAATTCCACCACGCCTGCAACTTATACCGATAATTTCGGATTGCAAATATAAACAATAGTTTGAATATTCATAATAACTTCAAACAAATAATTTTCATTTTTGTATTTTTACATAAATTCAATATTATTTTAATGAAAAACATAAAGTCTTACGTCCAAGAAAACAAGCAACGTTTTCTTGACGAATTAATAGAATTACTAAAGATTCCGTCAATAAGTGCCGACTCTGCTTATAAAAAAGATACTATAAACACAGCCGATGTTGTAGCAAAAAGCTTAAAAGACGCTGGTTGCGATGTTGTAGAAATCTGCGAAACAGAAGGATATCCAATTATTTACGCACACAAAATAATTGATAAAGACTTACCAACGGTTTTAGTTTATGGTCATTATGACGTACAACCGCCAGATCCATTAAATTTATGGACTTCACCACCATTTGAGCCTGTTATTAAAACAACAGATTTACATCCAGAAGGCGCTATTTTTGCGCGTGGTGCTTGTGACGACAAAGGTCAAATGTACATGCATGTTAAGGCAATGGAATTTATGACAAAAAACAACACTTTACCATGTAACGTCAAGTTTATGATAGAAGGGGAAGAGGAAGTTGGAAGTGTTAATCTTGGTAAGTTTGTAAAGCAAAACCAAGACAAATTGTCTAACGATGTGATTTTAATTAGTGATACTGGTATGATCGCACAAGACACGCCATCCATTACAACAGGATTACGTGGTTTAAGTTATGTTGAGGTAGAAGTTACAGGACCAAATCGCGATTTACACTCAGGATTATATGGTGGTGCAGTAGCAAATCCAATAAACGTTTTGACTAAAATGATTGCATCATTACACGATGACAATAACCATATCACCATTCCTGGTTTTTATGATAATGTAGAAGAGTTATCTTTAGACGAACGTGCGCAAATGGCGAAAGCCCCATTCTCATTAGACAAATACAAAGCAGCTTTAGATATAGATGCTGTTTACGGAGAAGAAGGGTACACAACCAACGAGCGTAACAGTATTAGACCAACCTTAGACGTTAACGGTATTTGGGGTGGTTATACTGGCGAAGGCGCAAAAACAGTAATTGCTAGCCAAGCATTTGCAAAAATATCGATGCGTTTAGTACCAAACCAAGATTGGGAAAACATCACAGACTTATTCAAAAAACATTTTGAAAGCATAGCACCAAAAGGGGTTAAAGTAAAAGTAACACCACATCATGGTGGCCAAGGTTACGTAACACCAATAGACAGTGTCGGTTACCAAGCAGCAAGCAAAGCTTACCAAGAAACCTTTGGAAAAACACCAATACCACAACGTAGTGGAGGAAGTATTCCAATCGTAGCGTTATTTGAGCAAGAGTTAAAAAGCAAAACCATTTTAATGGGCTTTGGTTTAGATAGCGATGCTATCCACAGTCCAAACGAACATTTTGGAGTATGGAACTACTTAAAAGGAATCGAAACTATTCCGTATTTCTATAAGTACTTTACAGAAATGCATAAATAAAATTAGGGTGTCACCACCTTTTGCTTTTAGGAGGCAAAAGGTGGTCGCGTCATCCGTTATATCTTTATTTTGCCATATATGGCAGCAAAATAAAGGATGCCACTACTACCTCTTACACAACCAATCAAAGTGAAAGACCAACATTTAAAGCACGTATTAGCACTAACCTTTGCCACACTACTAATTAGTACATCAGGTAGTTTAGGTCGCTATATTAGCATGCCTGCTCCCGTTACAATTTGGTGGCGTAGTTTTCTAGCATTATTTTTATTACTAGGATATTGCAAATACAAAAACATCACCCTAAAAATAAATTCTAAAAGAGACTTGGGTGCTTTTATGTTAAGCGCCTTATTTATGGCCTCGCATTGGATTACTTATTTTATTGCACTACAGTTGTCAAGTGTAGCTATTGGGATGTTAGCCTTATTTACATTTCCAATAATGACAGCATTTTTAGAACCCCTATTTTCTAAAACAAAGTTTGATTATATACATCTTTTATTAGGCGCAATGGTCCTTTTAGGGATTTACATCCTCTCTCCAGAATTAGACTTTCAAAATGACTCCGTAAAAGGAATTCTGTTTGGACTATTTTCTGCATTCTGTTATGCTATGCGTATATTAATACTTAAGCAATACGTAACCTCCTATCATGGTAGCAGTCTTATGTTTTTTCAACTATTAATAATAAGTATCGTTTTACTTCCTGCCTTATTTTTATATGACACATCAAATATAAGCACACAGTTTCCGTATGTTATTATTCTAGCGTTAGTAACTACAGCAATTGGACACACATTATTTATTCAAAGTTTAAACCATTTTAAAGTCAGCACAGCAAGTATTATTGGTAGTACACAACCAATATTTGGGATTATAATTGCGTTTTTCTTTTTAAACGAAATTCCAACTTGGAACACTTTTTTTGGCGGAATGCTAGTCCTATCTACAGTTGTTATTGAGAGTTTACGCTCTAGAAAGTAGTGACTGATTTATTCTTGTCATAAAAAAACAGTTTAATAAAAAATCTTTATTTAGGCGTGTCTTTTTTTTGATAACATAGTTCTTACTATTTGGGATGAGATCCTGAAACTAGTTCAGGATGACGTAGTTTGGGTGATAACACGTGTGAGATTATTCAGTCGTACCTCCTTCTAATTGTAACAACAACACTTCTCCTTTTCTATTTCTGTAGCTATAACATTCTTTATTATAATAACAATAATCACGTCGCATCTCTGTCATTCAGAGCATAGCGAAGAATCTCTAAAAATCAAGGTTAATAATAATGTCAAGTATTACTGCTCTCCTCTTTAGTTAAAGACAAGAATAAATTTTATTTCCCCTGAAAAGGAAATAAAAGAAAGAGAAGTTTGAAAAAAAAACATCTCTACATTTGTAGAAGTTAATCTAAACTTGTAGACATGCAATTATCAAAAACGGAAGAAGAATTAATGAATCATCTATGGAAACTAGAAAAGGCTTTCATGAAAGATTTACTAGAAGCCTATCCAGAACCAAAACCAGCAAACACAACCGTTGCAACGTTATTAAAACGCATGACAGACAAAGGTTTTATTGATTATACAAAGTTTGGAAACTCTAGACAATACCATCCTTTAGTAAACAAAAAAGACTATTTTTCTAAGCATGTTAATGGCTTGATAAAAAACTTTTTTAACAATAGCAGCTCACAATTTGCGTCGTTTTTCACAAAAGAAACTGATTTAAGTAAATCAGAATTAGAGGCTTTACGATCTATTATTGACAACGAAATTAAAAACAAGTAATCATGGAACTAATCCTATTAAAATCCAGCGTTTGCCTTTTAGCTTTGCTATTGTTTTACAAAGTAGCGTTAGAACCTTTAAGCGTTCACAAATTTAAAAGAGTGTATTTATTAGTTGCTGTTGTAATCGCAGCATTAATACCTTTTATAACGTTTGTAAAATATGTCGAGCCTTCTGTAGACGCTTCAACTTTTATATTTGATAACTCATCAACAATACCAATAGATACAAACGTCAAAATAATAGAAGACACTCACTACTTATCCATCATTTTATGGAGTATTTACGCTTTAGGAGCAGCTCTATTCTTTATTAGATTTTGCGTTAATCTGTTTCAAATAGTTTCAAAAATTAAAAAACACACTAAAGTTAAAAGCAGTCATTTTGTTAATGTATTAATGGAGCAAATCGAAATTCCGCATACGTTTTTCAATTTCATATTTTTAAATAAAACCAAGTTTGAAAACAATCAAATCCCACCGGAAGTCTTATTACATGAGCAAACGCACGCCAAACAAAAACACAGTTTAGACATCATAATTATAGAGTTACTTCAAGTCGTATTTTGGTTTAATCCATTATTGTATTGGCTTAAAAAAGAAGTCAAACTTAATCATGAGTTTTTAGCCGATCAAGACGTTTTAAATCAAGGTGCCGACACTAAAACTTATCAAACAATTTTATTACAATTCTCGTCTAATCAACAAGAATTAGCACTAGTAAACGCTATCAATTATTCATCAATCAAAAAACGTTTCACACTTATGAACACACAAACACCCACAAAAACAAAATGGTTACGTAGCGTATTGCTATTACCATTATTAGCGCTATTACTTTATAGTTTTAGTAGCACGAAAGAGATTGAAAAAGAATTAACTCCTGCTATGCTTTTTCAAGATGAAATAGAACTAAATACTGGCTCAAACAACTTAATAAAACAAATTGAAGATGATTTAGAGAAAATCGGACAATTAAAAATAAATTACCTTAATCAAGACACAAGATTATTAGTAAACGGAATAGCATGTGATGGTTGTACACTTAACTTATCAAAAAAAGGAATAGAAGAGTTAATTTTAAGCACAACTAACCAAGAGGATATAACTAACTTTAAGTTAAAAATCCCTGGAATAAAAACATTATTTAACGAAGGTAACATGCCAAATAATGAAGCTAGACAATATGTTTTAAAAACCAAAAAAGGTGATATTATTCAATTATTTGATATTAAAACTAAATCCAACAAATTCAAACCTGTTATTATTAAGGTCGTAGACAAAAATGATGAAAACTATTCAGAATCACCTAAAGTAAAAAAAGGAGATGCATCTAGTATTCCACCACCACCTCCACCACCACCTGTAAATCCAAATGCAACACCAGAGCAGAAAGAAAAACAAGAACGCGTTATAAAAAAATACTATAAAGAAAATAAAATCATAAAAGGTAAAGTTTATAAAAATCCTCCTCCTCCTCCAGCTCCTTTAAATTCAGATACTGAAACAGGATTTATAAACATTAATGATGATGCTCATTTTTTTGTAACAACAAAAAACAGAACTAAGTATTATAACAAATCAGGAATTGAAGTCGACAAAAAAGGGAATAAATTATCTAATACTCCAACCGATGGTAGCAAAGTAATTCCTGGTCAAAAAATAACTAAAGTTTATAAAGACGGTAAACTTTTTATTAAATTTAAAAAAACCTGGAAGGATGACGACATAACACTTCCTCCTCCACCACCTCCAATGAATACTACAGATCACATTATTAGAATGGCAAAAAAAGACGCTTCATTTTATTATAATGGAGAAGCAATTACCTCTGATAAGGCTTTGGATTTAGCTAAAAATAATTCAGAGTTAAACATATCATCACATACAAATAACGGTGTGTCCACTGTACATCTGTCCGAAAAACCAATAAAAACGGTTAATGGCAAAGTTGTAAACGAGTAATATTCGTTATAAAAAAAAAAAAGCTTCATATAATTTGAAGCTTTTTTTTGCTCAAAACTGTAACAAAACCAAACATTTAGCGTTCTAATAGACAATCAGTCCTAAACTTATCTTAGGGTCATCAATCAAAATCAATCACATCATGTTAAAACAATTTTTCATTATCTGTTCTGGAGCAGATACAGACCTCCTTAAAACATCCTCAATTGGCGAACAAAACAAATATGCAGGAATAGGCGCAACCGTATTTTTTACTGCAGTAATGGCATTTATAGCTTCTAGCTATGCGCTTTATACCGTTTTTGACAACGTATATATGTCCATTGGATTTGGATTAATCTGGGGACTTTTAATTTTTAATTTAGACCGCTTTATTGTGTCAACTATTAAAAAAAGAGGCAATTTTCTAAACCAATTATTACAAGCTACACCTAGATTAATTTTAGCATTAATTATAGCTATAGTCATCTCAAAACCTTTAGAGCTTAAGATTTTTGAAAAAGAAATCAATCAAGTATTACTGACAGAAAAAAATGCAATGACCCTTCAAAATCAAGAGGATATTGCGTTACAATTTTCACCAAAAGAAAATGAATTAAAACAAAACATAGCCAATCTTCTAAATGAAATAACAACAAAAGAAGCTGAAGTTAACACCCTTTACAACACCTATATTACAGAAGCAGAAGGTACCTCTGGTACTAATAAATTAGGCAAAGGACCTGTCTATCAAGAAAAACGTGATAAACACGATACTGCTTTCGCAGAATTACAGCAGATAAAAACAGATAATAAAACAAAAATTGTAACTATTGAAAGTGAAATAAGTCAACTAAACTTGGATTATAAGCTACAAGTAGACAACACACAACCCATTATTGATGGCTTTGACGGTTTAATGGCCAGAATAAATGCCTTAAACACCTTACCATGGTTACCGTCGTTTTTTATATTCTTATTATTTTTAGCTATTGAAACCTCTCCAATAATAGCAAAACTATTATCGCCTAAGGGCGAATATGATTTTAAACTAGAAGACCAAGAAACAGCTATTAAAACGGTTGTTGAGCAACGTGTACAAGAAAGAAAATTATCTGCGAAAGCCAACTTTAAAATAAATGATAAAATTTATACTGATTTATCTGAAGACGATGAACTGTATTATTACAAACGTAAAAAAGCTAGTGAACTAATGCAACTTCAAGCAGATGCGTTTTATAAACAACAACAAAAAGCGTTATAACAAAAAAGGCTTCAATTAATAATTGAAGCCTTTTTTATATGTTGTCATTAAGATTATAATTTCTTAACGTACTCTGTAATAATAACGGTAAGTGTTGGTCCTACTTTACCTTCAATATAGGTCGCATTTTCACGATCTAATCTAATATTTCTGACCGCTGTACCTTGTTTAGCCACTTGACTAGAACCTTTAATTTTAAGATCTTTAACTAAAACAACACTATCTCCAGTTTCTAAAATAACACCATTACAATCTCTATGGATAATTTTATCAGCTTCGTCTTTATGCTCATCCGTTAATCTAGCTATTGCTAAATTATCATCATCCAAGTACATCATGTCTAGCAAATCTTTTGGCCAACCTTCGCCTCTTAATCGTTGTAACATTCTCCAAGCCATAATCTGAACAGCCACGTGCTCTGACCACATACTATCGTTTAAACACCTCCAATGGTTTACATCCATTTCTGTGTTTTTTTCGATTTGATCATAACAGTTAGCACATACCATTAAACAAGTATCAACAGTTTCGTTTAATGATGGCGGAATATTATATTGTCTTGTATCTACATTAGAAGTACACAACTCGCAATTAGAGTTACTTCTTTCTTTTAACATTTGTAAAACGCTCATATTTAATATTATTTGATGCGCACAAATATAGTAATTGCTTTGTGTTTAGCTATTAAAACTACAACTAAGATGCGTGTTGTATATTATTTACTGAGCTATCATCAATATACACCTCTAATAGTTTAGCGTTAGTAGAATTAAAAACCACTGCATTTGTTTTAGCTGGAATTAGTATGGTTTCACCCATTTTTAAAGTTTCATGTTCAGTACCTATAGTAACTTCTACTGTACCTTCCACACACATAAATATTACAAAAGAGTCCAAGTTGTCATATGATTTTGCTTGAAGATTAGTAATATCCAAAATATTAGTTGTAAAGTATTCGCAATTAACCAAATTAGTCCTAGTATTAGGTTGTATGCTATAACTAGCTTTACCGTTAGTATCAAATTGTTTTGTTGCTTGCTCAGCTAACTTAGTATGCAACTCTCTTTTTTGACCATTATCATCTACTCTATCCCAATCATATACGCGATATGTAACATCTGAAGTTTGTTGTATCTCTGCAGCTAAAACACCTGCTCCAATAGCATGTATTTTTCCTGCTGGTATAAAAAAACTATCGCCTTTTTTAACTTGTTCTCTGTTAAAAACAGCATCTACATTATTTGCATTTATATGGTTTAATACCTCTGGGTTTATTGTTTTATCCTTTAATCCTAATACAATATCTGCATTTTCATCACTATCCATTATGTACCACATTTCTGTTTTACCAAAACTATTGTGATGCTTTTTAGCCATTTTATTATCAGGATGCACTTGTACAGATAAATCTGTTTTGGCATCTAAAAATTTAATTAGTAAGGGAAAATCAAATCCAAAATTTGCAAAGTTATTTGCGCCTAACAAATCTGCTTGATGTGAAGCAATTAATTGTTTTAAACTAGAGCCTTTGTATACACCATTACTAACTTCAGAAATATTTCCATTTACATCAGAAATCTCCCAACTTTCACCAACATTATCTTTAGCAGTGTTTTTACCTAATAAAGTTCCTAGTTTGTTTCCTCCCCAAATTTTTTCTTTTAATATTGGATTGAATTTTATTGGATATACTTTCATAGTTCTGAATTTAAAATTTACTTAAATATTGTAGTTCGATAAACTGGTTTTTGACTTTTATTTTTTTTAAATAATCAATAATTGAAAACAAGCTTTGAAACAGAGACACTTTAATTTTACGTTTTTTAAGCTCTTCGATATTAAACTTAGATAGTAGTTCTTGATTTTCGTTTATGGCATCTATCAAACCATTTAAACCATGATACTTGATGTTTAGCATATTTGCAGACACATATCCTAATTGATTTAGATTAAATTGGTTGGACATATATCTTGCTCCTGCTCTGACTGCCGAAATATCTGATTTAAACTTTTTAATATTTACTACAGACACTTCTGGACAAGCCTCCTTAATTTCGTCTAACATAACAGATGTATTATCCTTACTATCATTATCAACAAAACATAATTTTAAATTTGATGTATTTCTTATTTTTTGAATAAAAAAAGAGGGGTTAATTTGTTTTTCGTTATTGTGAAAGATTATGATAATACCTGTTTTCATGATTTGGGGAAATTTAAAGATTAGGCTACATTAACTTTAGTTGCGACTGCTGCTTTTGAATTTTGTTTTTTATTTCTGTAAACCCAAGCAATTTGTCCTAATTGTCCAACAATTTTTACTGAGTCCTTCATGGATAGTTTAGAACCATCTGCATGTATCCATCTTTTTAATGGTTGCTCACATAGCATTGCTTTTGCTTCTTTTAATCCAAAATGGATACTCATTCTTTTAAAAATTTCTACATCAAAAATCCATTGTGTTACAAACTTTTTACCAAAAGCGATATCAATTACATCTTTATGAAAGATTTTAGCACCACATTGTGTGTCTTTAAAATCCATTTTTAAAATCTTTCTGATAATAAAGTTTATTGTTAAGCTAATTATTTTTCTTGCAGACTCTTTAGTAATATTTGCTCCCATTCTTGAAATACGAGAACCACTTACAATTTTAAAATCTGTTGTTTCAATAGTTTTAACTAAATCATCAAAATCCGCTAAGTCTGTAGATAAATCTGCATCTAAAAATCCGATGTAGTCTAAATCTTCTTTTTTAGCCATATGCAACATTCCTAAACGTACAGCTTCAGCTTTTCCTCCGTTTTTCTCACAGTCATAAACTGTAATAAAATCTTCTCTTCCTTTTTGTAATTCTTTTAAAACTTCTAATGTTTTATCCTTACTTCCATCATTTACAAAACATAAGTGATATCCTGAGTTTTTATCTATATAAGTAATAAACTCTTCACTTAGCAAACGCTCTTCTTCATTGTAACATGGGATCACTACACCTACGCAACGCTCTTGGATCATCACATCACTTTTAGTTACTATATTAGAAACTTCTGGCGCACCAATTAATCGTTTTACACGAGCACTAATTTCGTTTAAGCTTAATGGTTTTTTCATGTAGTCGTTAATACCTAATTCAAAACCTTCAGTAATAGTTTCATCTTTAGTTTCACCAGACAAAACCATTATTGGTGTTTGAGAGTTTTTAGTCAGTCTAATATGTTTTACAACTTCCAATCCAGATAATCCTGGCATATTGATGTCTACAATTACTAAATCTGGATTAAAAGATTCATATAATTCTAAACCTTTAACTGCATCTGTTTCGATTTTTACTTCGTAACCTAGCTCTACTAATCTTTTTTGTAAAGGCAGTAATACTAATTGTTGGTCATCTATTGCTAAAACTTTCATAATAAGTGTGTTTGTTTGTTGTTGATGGTACAAATATACATGAGATAAGAGCCTTAAATTTGTAATTTAGTTTAACCTATAGCTAAGTGTCGACGAATGGTAGATTGCTGTAGATAATTAAAAATGGAAGCCCTATTTTATTTATTTATCTTTACCATATATAATAGCGTAAGCTTTAAATGAAGGAAACCTCAAACAAATATTTAATCACAGCTATACTTTTAGCTTTAGCATTTCATGGTAGTGCCATATTTTTTACTTTGGAAACTACTTATGATGCGTTAATACACTTGTTTTTTGCAGATCATTATGCTAATAGCTGGTTTGAACCTTGGAATTACGAATGGTATACAGGTTTTACCGTACAAAGTTATCCGCCTTTAGTACATCAATCCATTGGACTACTCTCCATGATTGGTGGTTTAAAATTTGGAATGTTTAGCGTTGCGTTAATTGCTATTGTGCTGTTTGTTACTGGTACTTATCGTTTTTCATTAATGATGACCGCTAATAAAACGGTAGCTGGTTATGCTTGTGTACTGGCAGTATTTAGTTCATCGTTTGTAGAGACGCTTCATATTTTTGGACAATTACCTAGTATTGTTGGTGTATCTGTATTAATGCATGCCTTACCCGAAATTTACTTATGGTTAAAAACAGGTAAAAAATGGTACTTAGCAACCTCATTATCTTTAATAGCAGTAACGGTAACTTCACATCATGTAACACCAATTTTTGGAATGATCTTTTTTATCTTCCCTTTAATAGGAATGGTAATTATGGATGTTTCGCGAGAGCAAGTCAACACCATGAAAGACGTGACTTTCAAAATATTTTTGAATAGCTTTTTTAAACTTTTTAAACGCATTGTAAGTTTTGGAATGCTGTCACTAGTCCTAATCGTTGGATGTATTTTTCCATATTGGCTAAACTCCAAAGCCAATCCAATTACTCAGGTTCCAATTCCGCATGGTTCTCGTGATAATTTCTTAGAAATCACATCCTCTGGATTAGTATTCTTTTTAATTCCGTGGGGAATTTTACTAATATTATTACCCTATATTTTTTACAGATATTACAGCAAACGCTACTTGTTTTTTGGACTATCAATAACTATTTGTACCATTTTAGGAACTGGAGGAACTACTCCTGTACCACTAAAAATGTTAGGCGAAACTGCTTTTAATATTTTAACCTTAGATAGATTTACACTTTGGGCTTCCATATTATCCATTCCGTTAATGGGTGAATTTGTATATCGTTTTGTTGAAGGTGATTTAAAAGAACTTATTCAGTCTAAATTTGGTGCTGTTTACCATCGTATTATTGGCGGAATACTTGCTGGACTCATGGTATTTATGGTAGTTTTTACTATGAGTTTAAATTATTTTAGACCATCGCAGCCTCAAAAAATTAAGATGTTGCCTATTGTTAATTTTTTAAATCAAGATGATCACGATAAATGGCGTTTTTTAACGCTAGGTTTTGGAGATCAAATGGCTTGGCTAAGCGCGCAAACTAATGCCATGACAGTAGATGGCAATTACCATTCTGCACGACGATTACCAGAATTAACTACACGACCAATCGAGCGTTTAGAAAACTCAAAATTTAAAGGAGTTGCCGGAATTGGATCTTTACAGCAATTTTTAACAACGCCAGAAAAATACAATCTTAAGTACATATTTTCTAACGATAAGTTTTACGATCCCATACTCTACTTTTGTGGTTGGCAACGTTTACGACAATTAGAAAACGGGATTATGGTATGGGAACGATTAAACATTCCGCCTGTGTCTTCAATTTTACCAAAAGAAGATGTTGCCAAATGGGTTAAAATAATGTGGGGAATTATTCCGTTTTTAACCGTTTTAGTGGCATTTGTTTTAAATATTCAAATGCTTTGGGTTAACGCTTTAAAAACTCGGATAAAACCAGTTACCGAATTTTTAAAATTCCCTACGACCTATAATAAGTTTAATAGAAACGTTTTACGTATCACACACCTTTGGTCATTAATTCTAGCCATAGCTGTGTTTTATGGTATTTATTTGTTCTACCTAAAAAACGACTCGCAACGCAGTCCAGAAAATGCCATTATCGCCTATTATGATGCGTTAGATTTTAAAGAATTTGAAAAAGCACATAGCTTAATAGATCCGGAAAACCAGTTGCCAATAGCACAATACATGTTAGAGATTTCAGTAACCGATGGGTTGCTAAGTAGCTACGCAAAAATGGATGCTATCACGACTGAAATAACTAAACATAATGACAGTACAGTATCGGCAAAAGTAACTAGCCAATGGATTACACCTTTAGAAAAAATTGAAAAAGTGGATTACAAATCGCTATCAAAACGTCAAGGCAAATGGTATTTACAACCAGACGATTTAAATAACGACTTACCTCCAGACCAACTCTATTCTGATAACACAACCAAGTATTTTAATCAAGGTCGTAGACGTATTACAACAGAAGCAACTCATCATGAAGACGTGTTAAAACAGCCAGTTTTGGAGGTCGTTTCTGCAAAGTTAGTGCAGTACGATGGCAGTTATGCTATTATTGGAGAAGTCCAAAATGTAGACAATGTACCAGCAGATGTTATTTTAAAAGGTACCTTGTATAACGATAACAACAAACAACTAGCAACCTATAATGCAAAGTACCACGTTAAGCATAAATTAATGCCTAAAGAGTCTAGTAGTTTTAGGATTAATTTTGAAGGTATTGCTTGGTCTAGAACACAAGATTCTATTCCAGATACGTTTAATCCAGATGAATTTACTCCAGTTGAGTTTGAAGAGCAACCAACAAAATTTAACTTACAAGCAGCAGGAAATGTTTCGGGATCTGACTTGTACAAAAACGTTGTACTAAGTGCCATAAGTATTAAAGACAGTATTATAAACGGAAACTTATTTAATAGTGGTATCCAAGAGATTACAATACCTCAGCTTTTAGTAACTTACTATGATGAAAACAAAAACATGGTTTGGGTCGATCATTTATTTGTAAAAGAAGGTGTAAGGCAACAACGCAAACAAGATTTTGAATATCAGATTTTAAAGGACGGTAAAGTTAAAATCATAAATAGTGATATGAAAAATATCTTTGTAAATGGTTTACCAAACGATGCTATAGCTGGAAAAATAGTACCTAACAGAATTGAAAACCATAGCGATGCCCAATTACAAAAAATTGATCATCCCGATTTTAGTTATATAAAAATAGAAATTAACACCTACATAGGAAGTCCAAATTAATGCCATTTAAACGCACATACATATTTGTTATAGGTCTGATTTTATTATCATCGTTTGCTATTGTGCAACATAATGACGCTACTAATCCTAGTAAATTAGTCACAACGCAAACAGATTATAATGTTGGCAAGCCTATTGTTTTAAAGTTTACTGCTTCAGACGATCAAAAACCATTATTGTATTGTTCTAATAGTTATGGATCTACTTTAGTTTCGGCTATAGCCAAAGATGGTACACTTCAATATATAATTCCGGAAAACATAACCAAAAAAATTGGTGTGGTCAATTGGATATTATTAGATAAAAATAAATCTGCGTCTGGTCAATTTAATATAAACCCAAAAGCAGAAGTTGCAACCATGGAAACTTATATTGGTCCTCCAAGCATTGAGGCTGGAGCAACAGATTACACAATGTTGGTTGTTATCCCAACAGATTCTTTAGATAATCCAGTGCCAACAAACACTAAAGTTGATGCTAAATTTCAATTTTTAGCTTCAGAAGAAAAAGAGGTAATTTTTACAAAAAACTTGATTTCTTATAAAAACATTTATTCTAAAAAAGAAAGTGGACGCATGTTAGTGTCATCGGAAAGTTTAGGAGTTAACTCCAAAGAGTTTACCATTAATGTTTGGGCAGCCATCCCAACAGATTTTAAAATTATGGCACAACGACCACATAATTACGCAGACGGAAATCAAGTTACCACATTTAACACCACAGTAATTAAAGACAAGCAAGATAATGTGGTTAGTGATGGTACTTTTGTTACCTTTTTTATTACCAACACTAGTGGAAATATTTTAAAAACCACTGGTACCACCATTAAAGGTGTTGCTCACGCTAAAATTATTCATCCTGATTTTAAAGACAATTGGAGCATTAAAGCCTATGTTGATGGTATGGCAGAAAGTGATACTATTACACTAAGTTACCAAAGTGTTATTGAAGATTTTGACGTTGCTTTTGCTGATAAAAATCGTAAAGTTCTAGTTGGTCCTTTACAAAGTTTTATGGAGCAAATGATTCCGGATGGCTTGCATGTCAAACTTTTAATTTACAAAGACAACATGCTTATTGACACCATTATAAAAACATCTTTTAATGGCTACGTTACTTTTAATTTAAAGCCTGCTGTTTATCAAAACGACACGTATAGTTTTAGTGTTGAGACCGCTGGAATAAACAAAACATTTAATAACAAAAAACTATGGTAGGTCTTAACAAAAACATACTTCGTACCATATTAATAATCTCATATATTATGATTGTAGCCTTGATTATATCTGGTATAAGTGCGCTTTTTAGCTACTTAAATACGGGAGCAGACAGAAGTACAATGCTACATACCGAAATACAAAAAGTAGAACAATATGCCCCAAAATTAATTTGGGAACCTTTAAACAATGAAGGCAGACCCATGGATAACGAAAACCTAAATGCACTTCAAAACAACTATTTGGACGCTTGGTACGTTAAACAAATAGCATATCAAACCAATAAAACTGCTGGTATAAAAGATTATTACACAGACAGTGCTAGAGAAAACTTATATGCCTTTATTAAATTAAACAAAGCTGAAAACACAACCATTGAAGCCACAACATTAAACCACAAACCAACTTTAGAGTTTTTTAGCGAAGATGGACAGTTAGCTGTTGTTACAGATAGAAATGTTGTAGAATATAAACGTGTTTTTAAAGCTGAACAACTAGTCCTAGAAACAACAGAAACCTCAACCTATAAAATGGTGTTTTTGCTAGAAGATGGATTTTGGCGTATTAGACATCTTGTTAAAGAAAACACTAAACCGTACTTACCAGAAATAGCAAAAATTGAAACTGATAGTTTAATTATTAAAGGGATTAATTATTACCCAAAAGCAACCCCTTGGAATATGTTTGGTGACGCTTTCGCGAAAGACACTATTGCTAACGACTTTAAAATCATTAAAAATGCTGGCTTAAATTCGGTTAGGATTTTTGTGCAATATGACGACTTTGGAAAGGCTGATGTCAATCCTAAAAAATTAGAAAAACTAAAACACACTTTGGATGCTGCAGAAGAGCAAAACCTAAAAGTAGTAGTTACGTTATTTGATTTTTATGGTGATTATTCTGTAATGAATTGGACCTTAAACCAACGTCACGCAGAAACTATAGTGTCCACTTTTAAAGACCACAACGCTATTATTGCTTGGGATATTAAAAACGAACCTAATCTGGATTTTGAATCTAGAGGAAAAGATATGGTTATCGCTTGGTTGGACAATATGATTGACTTAGTAAAATCTATAGATAAGGTACATCCTGTAACTATTGGTTGGTCAAACACCCAAAGTGCACCCATTTTAAAAGATAAGGTAGATATTGTTTCGTTTCATTATTATGAAGGCTTAAGCGAATTGGATGCTGCAATAAAAACAATGCAAAACCAAATACCAAACAAACCATTAGTTTTACAAGAGTTTGGAATGTCATCTTACAATGGTTTTTGGAAACCTTTAGGAAGCAATGAAGAGGATCAAGCTAATTACCATAAAAAAATACAAGAGATTATTGCTGCTAATAATTTACAATTTATGTCTTGGACGTTGTATGATTTTGTAGACGTACCAAAAGCTGTTGTAGGTAGCAGACCTTGGCGTAGAAATACCCAAAAACATTTTGGGTTTATTGATAAAAATGGTGTAAAAAAGGCATCGTTTAAATATATTACTAACTAGTAGTAGATAGCTGTTTAAATAGTTTTATAAAAGCAAAAACCTCAAATTAAGTAGGTTAATTTGAGATTGTATAAAACTATATTTGCTAAATCAATATGAGATATTTATTTGTTTGGGACAAAAAAGGTATCGTAATTTACTAGTACTATTCTGCTGAAGCTGGCTCTAAAACCACTGCTTTTTCACTCATTTTTCTTAGAGTTTTTTTTGGTGATTTAGTTGCAATGATAGCATCAAAGTTATTAAGGTACATATCTGCAATTTTTTCCATTGGATAAGCTGTTGCAGCTTCGTAGTTTGCTTTACCTAAAGCTATTCTATGCGCTTCATTTGTTACTATTGCCTCAATTGCATTTGCTAAACTTTCTACAGAAGTAGGCTCAAAAAATTCACCTTTATAACCTTCATCCTGTACTAATAATGCAAGGTCACCTAAATCTGGCATAACAACAGCTTTACCATAACTTCCTGCTTGGTGTAAAACACCAGAGCTTCCTGTTGTTGACGTGTATGGAAATACAACTACTGCACTTTCTTTAAACAAGGTTGGCACTTCAAATTCTTCTACATAACCTGTAAAACGTACTTGTGGCACATGCTTATAATCTTCTTGTACTTTTGCTAAATAACCTGGCACATTTGGGTTGTCTGTTCCTGCAATTACAACCTCAAGATTTAATCCAGTTGAAGCTCTTACTTTTTCAACCGCTTCAATCATACCCTCTACTTTTTTGTAAGTTCCAAATTTTCCAAAAGTCATAACTTGTAAAGGTCCTTGTGGCAAATCGTATTCTGGCTTTTCTTCAGAGATTTCAAAAGTTCCGTGCGGAATTAATGTCACATTTTTCACCTTATACTTTTTCTCTAAAATATCAACATATTTTTGCATTGTTACAGCAACTGTATCTGCTTGTAAGATTAGCTTTGTTAAGCTTGTTCCTATAAAACCATAAACTTTTTGCATAATTTTACTACTTGTAAATCCTGCAGATCCTAAATCTACTTCTTCTAATATATTATGCAATAACACGATATTAGGAATCTTTTTAAGTTTACAAACTAGTGGTAACATTAATCCTAAAGCTGCAGCTATTTTTTTGTCTCCAAACTTCATGAATTGTAAGTTAAATAAAACTGCATCTGGCTTAGTCTTACTAATAGCTTTAGTCACATTTATAATGTTTGTGTAGCTATTAAATGCCCAACACTCTTTAACTGTTATTTTACAACCATCTTCTGTAAAAGCAATGTCTTTTGCGCCTTCTGTTTTATCCGTTAATAAAACAATCTCAGTTACATTTTCTTTTTGTCTAAAGTGCTTTACTAAATGGTAAGCGTACTCATTTAATGTTACTTTACTTGGTGGATATGCTGTTACGATTGCTAGTTTCATTTTTATATGTTTTAATATGTTGTTTCTTAATTACACTACAAATTTGCGTTATTTAAGACACTAATTAAGACCTCTTTAGACAGATTGCAAGTTACTGTAGACGAATGGTAAAAAGGTGTCGTTTTACCATTTAACGTGTTGACTTTCAAAAGAAAAAAATCAACAAAACACATACTGTTATTAGACTACTATATTCTAACATTAGGATAAGCATTTTAATATCCACTTGCAAAATACTTACAACAGAAAAAGCCATGGTTTAAAACCATAGCTTCTTCATTTATAATAGACTAATAAAATAAATTACTTTTTATTTTTTCATTTTAGACTCAAATACAAAGAAGATCACTTGGATGACCAATAATGATACCATTGCTATTATTTGCATGTGTACGACTTGCTCTAAACTGTCATGAAAAAAGATAACTAATCCCATTTGCAACATTCCGAAGACTCCAGATATTACCACAGGAATATATCTATCTAATGATAAATAATAGTATGCAAAGATGTTTGATATGGCAAACAAACCAGTTGCTAAAGCATACTTCCATAACAAAGGCGCCATTGTTAGATAACTATCTCCAAATAATATAGTAATTGCAGTTTCTGGAAACAATGCACAACCAATAACTATTGCAGTTGCAATTGCTGCGATGTAACCAACGTATTTAAATAAAATTGGTGCTGTTGCTTTTCCTTCTTTTTTAAGCTGTACAACTGTTGGTAATAATAGCATAACAAACATCCATGCTACAAAATATACAATACGACCTATTAAAGCTAGTGATGCATACAATCCTGCGTCGTAAGCGTCAAAGTAATGCTTAACTAATAAGATGTCACTGTTGTTAATTATAATCTGTGTCAACTCGTAAAACGCTGTAATAATAAAAAAGCTTTTTACTTGTTTAGATTGACTTGCTTCTATCGCAATAGTTTTTTTGAAGTTTAAATTTTTAAACTTGAAAGGCACTAATCCAAATCCAAAAGAAATTAAAATTCCGACTGCAATAACAACCGATGATTGTATGTCAAATAAAAAAATTAAAGCTAACGTAATAACCAATCGGCTTAGCATTTCGGCTTGATAGGTAATGGATAAAGACTTGAATTCTTTTTTACCCTGAAACACACCTCTGTTTACACTCATTAAAAAATAAAGTGGTACTCCTATTCCAAAAATGGTAAACATACTAGAAGATGATGTATTAAAAACCGCTTGTAACTGATTTGCAAACACGATAATTAAAGCACCTAAACCTATTCCTACAATTGTCGCGTTTTTGTAAATTTTTGAGATAAAATTTTTAAACGTATCGTTTTCAAAAACTACCGAGAATTTTGCAGTCACTAATTGAAACGTCATGGCTACAAAAGACAGCACTAACAAAAAGGTAATTAACACAGCTGCATCTGCAAATTGTGCTGGACCTAACACACGACCTAAAATAAGATTGTACAAATAGTTTCCTCCATTTACTGCTAATACGCTAAGCATAAATAATTGCTCTGGAGATATTTTTTTTGTTTTTAATATAGATAAAGCTTGCATCTTATTATGGTGTGTTGGTTAATACTAATTAGGCTACTTGTGGATATACAAATGCTTCGTAAATTTCTTCACTTCTGTTACCTTCAACAAAAAACATTTGCTGGTTTGCTACACCTTTAACATACATTGCTTTTAAAGTTTGTAATGCACAAGCATCTATATCTGTAACCTTATTAATGTTTAGTGTTACACTTTTAAATGCGTTTAGTATAAATCCAAAATGTGTTGTAAAATTATTAATGGTTGCAGTGTTTAAGCTTCCTTCTAAAATAATTGTGTTGTCCTGTTGTGTAATTGTTAATGCCATAATTGTTATATTTAAATTGTTATTGTCTGATTTCTGATACAAAGATGCGACGCAAACCTCTGAAGGACTGTTGAATTTCGATGAGTGGACGATTGGTGTAGATGAATGAATGGATATGAATGCCTAACTTGCAATTGATTTAAAACTGAAACATGAAACTCAAATTTTTTACCCTACTTACCTTTTTAATAACTACTGTATTTAGTTATGCTCAAGACATGCAAGAAGGCTTTACATACTTAGAAACAGGGAAGTACGCTAAAGCGGAAACGTTTTTCCAAAACATACTAAAGGAGCATCCTAACAATAAAACTGCTAGACTATGTTATGGTCGTGCAATTGGTTTAAACGGAAAACCAGAACAAGCCAATACCCTTTTTACAAATCTTTTGGCAGATTACCCAACAGATTTTGAGGTGAAACTAAATTATGGTGAATCCCTATTGTGGAATAAAAACTTTCCAAAAGCAAAAACCTATTTTAAAACGTTAATAGATGAAGACCCTAAAAGTTTTCCCGCTTTACTAAGTTATGCCAACACATTATCTAATTTAAAAGAATATGAAGACGCGTTACTATATGTAAACAAAGCTTTAGACGTTTTACCTGGCAACCCAAATGCTTTAACCTCTAAAAAATACATGTACTTAGGTTATGCTTATCAAAAACAACAAGCGCAACAATATGATGAAGCAGAAGCTTTATTAAAACAAAACCTGACACTTTTTGATAACGACAAAGACACTTTATTAAACTTAGCAAACTTATATTTAATAGCAAATAGATTAGACGATGCTAAAGCAACCTATGATATTTTAGCTAAAAATCCTGAAAATAAAATCATAGCATTAAATGGTTTAGCATTAGTATCCCACTTAAACAGTAAAGAAAAAGACGCGCTACAATTAAGCCAACAAGCCTATAATAGTTTAGAGGCATCAACAGATGCAACAGTAACACAACAAACTACAGAGCGTTATGCGCAAGCCTTAATTTGGAATAAAAAATATAAAACTGCAGATACGCTTATCGCGAAATTAATTGAGTCTAAACCTAACGAAAATTGGGTTTTAGCCTTACGCGCAACACTTAATATTTATAAAAGTGATTTTAAAAAGAGCGTCAAAGATTACGACCAAATTTTGGTAAATGATAGCACATCTTTTGATGGTAACCTAGGAAACGCAAATGCTTTAAAAGCCTTAGGAAAGTATGAAGCTGCTTACACCTCTGCAGAAAACACCTTGAAGTTTTACGACAATCAAAAAGACGCAACTAACTTTATAAACAACCTTAATACAACCTTTACACCTTTTTACGAAGGAAAAACATCATACACCTTTGACAATGGAGATAATGAAGCGTTTGCAGTAAACAACAATCTAGAGTTTCCGTTTTCTACAAAGTTTAAAATATTAGGAAGCTACAATTACAGAAGCACCACTAATGCAGTAACAAATAACGAAGCAACCTCTCACGATTTTAGCGCAGGAATATCCTACCAATTATTACCAAACTTAACCTTTAAAGGAACTGCTGGTTTAACGTCTGCAAAAGCAACCACTAATGACTACACACAATTATTAACAGACTTGTCATTTAATATTAAACCTTTTAAGCTGCAAGATTTAACCGTAGGTTATAAACGTGAATTACAAAGTTTTAATGCCGAGTTATTAGATCGCGAGATTGTACAAAACAACTTTTACGCAAACTACAGTTTAAATACTAATTTTAATCTAGGTTGGTTTACGCAGTACTTTTATACTAGTCAAAGTGATAGCAATGCCAGAAACTTATTATTCACATCTTTATATTATAATATTTTACCCAAACCATCACTTAAAGCAGGTTTAAATTACCAATACATTACGTTTAAAAACCAAGTTCCATCCGTATATTTTTCGCCAGAAACCTTTAATGCTGTAGAGGTTTTTGCAAACCTGATTAAGGATGAAAACATAGCTAAACCTAAAGAATGGTACTACGAGCTTACAGCTGCAACAGGTTTACAATATATTGAAGACGACGAACAGCAAAGCACTTACAGGATACAAGCTAAATTAGGTTATAAATTCTCAGAGCGTTGTATGGCTAACCTTTTTGGTACACGAAGTAACATTGCATCTGCAACTGCTGCTGGTTTTACTTTTAACGAAATTGGATTACGTTTTAAATGGTTATTGTTTGATAAGCCAGTTTTTAGGGATTAGATAATTACTTTTTAAAACCCAACGTTTTATAAACCCATTCCATAACAAAGCAAAATAAGATAATACCTAAAGCCACCATAACACCAGTAACGTTAGTTTGAAATTGTTGGATAATAAGTGTACAAAAAGCCAATAAGCATAAAACGCTTGCTATTAAATGAATGGACTTATTAGATACTAATTCTTGATGTTTTTTAAAACCAATGTAATTAACCAAGCAAAAAATTAATAAAAAACCTGCGCTACCAGCTGTGGATATACTTTCTAGATTAAATAAATTTACCAAGATTATTGATAAGATTGCTGTCACTAAATACCCAATAGGTTTACCCCAAAACATATGACAAAAATAACGTGGTAATTCTTGATCTTCAGCAATATCATAATTTACCCTTCCGCTTCCTAATATGGTAGCATTAATTGCTGAAAAAGTAGAAATCAATGCAGTAATAGTAATTATAGTAAATCCTATTTGCCCCAAAGTAGGTGCTGCTGCTTCTGCTAAAACATAATCTTTGGCACTTGCTATTTTGTCAAAAGGTAAAGATCCTACAGTAACAATTGCAATTAAAATATATAAGACAACTACAAAACCCACTGCTCCAAAATAGGCTTTTTCAGTATTTTTTTCTCGGTTTTTTAAATCTGAAATAGAGTTTGCAATTAGCTCAAAACCTTCATAAGCAACAAAAATTACCATTCCGCCAGATAGCAGTAAAAAAGGACTCTCCCAATTACTAGGTTGTAATTGATGTACATTTTCTGAATGTAAAAAAAAACCATAAAACCCAACACCTATAAATATAACTAATATTAATAGCTTGACAATCACTGCAACAGACTCAATACGACCAACTAAACTTACACTTAGATAATTAATAGCTAAGGCCAGTACAATTATTGACGTTTGACAAATACGGACATCTAGATATTTATCACCTGTAACACTAAATAACTCGGAAGCATAAGATCCAAATGCGGAAGCATACAACGCTAACATCACGATATAACTTATCCAAAGCAAATTATTTATTCCGCCAGCAAAAATCCCGCTACCATATTGTTGGTGGACAAATCTAACAGTCCCTCCATTTTCTGGAAATTTTTTAGATAATTTAGCATAGGAATATGCTGTTAATAACGCAATAATACCTGCAAACAAAAAAGCAACAGGTGTACCTCCTTTAGCTAATGACACTGCCAACCCAAGAACTGCAAATATTCCGCCTCCAACCATACCTCCAATTCCTATAGAAATAGCGTCTTTTAAAGTTATTTGTTTACTCATTTACATTTTAATTAAGTATTAAAGATAATAAATAACAAAAAGATGTTACAAATACTAAGTAGCTAAAGTTTTAAATTCTATTAAAAAAAGCTATGAGATTAATCATTGAACGATTTTATTAATTTATATTGCTTTTAAACAAGAACATTCAACGTTGTTTTAACCAAACTTAATTAATTAATAATCAGACATAATAAAAAGAATAAAAACTAAAAATACTGCTATGTCATATGGTGAAATTTCAATTTAAAATTTTAAAACATTCCTGTAATTTGTTATTTTAACTGATAAATATTCCTTTTAACAGATGCTTATTATTATATTTACTTTAAAAAATACTTAAACACTAAAAACCAACAAATTACGCTCAATAAGCCCTAACTTATTAGTACTGAACAATTACTTACATGAAAGAACTTTACAATCAGTTATTTCAAAAACACACGACTAAAGACAATATTAGTTACACCTACATGGACTCTTTACAAAGAGACATAGCTATTGGATCTTGGGAAGTTAATCTCCAAAACAATAAAGTCACATGGAGTGCCATGACTAGAACTATTCACGAAGTAGAGCCTGATTACACACCAAGTTTAGAAGAAGGCATCAACTTTTTTTTAGAAGGTTATGATAGAGAATTAATTAATATTCTATTTGATCGTGCTGTTAAAATCCAAGAACCTTATGATAACGAGGTACAACTAAAAACCGCAAAAAACAATATTAAATGGGTACGTATTGTAGCATATCCTGTTATAAAAAATAATAAAACTGAAAAAGTTATAGGTGTCATTCAGGATATTACCGAAAAAAACAAAACGCTTTTAGAACTTAAACTAAAAGAAGAACTAATTAGAACCACGTTTGACAATGCACCTAATGCTATGGCATTAATTAGTTTAGAAGGTCAAATACTAACTTTAAACAATAGCTTTAGTGATTATTTAGGCTACAGCAAGGAAGAGCTTTCCGGCTTCCCTATTAATACGTTATCACATCCAGAAGATGTCGATTTAGTACCACAAAACTCAAAAGACTTAGTCGCAGGTAAAAGCAATAAGTTTCAGTGTGAAATACGATACATTAAAAAAGATAAATCCATAATAAACTGTTTATTGTCTGTTTCCATTTTAAGAGATGAAAATTATAAACCTATACATTTTATATTTCACCTTATTGATATAACAAAAAGAACAATTGCTAATAAAAAAGTGGAGTTACTTTTAAAAACTACAAAACAGCAAAATGAAAGGTTACTTAATTTTGCACATATATTATCTCATAACTTAAGATCACATTCTGGAAACATAGAAATGTTATTAGATTTAATGTATACAGAGGTTCCTGAAGCCACAAATAACGAATATGTCCCATTAATATTAGAAGCGGTAAATAAACTAAGCGAAACCATTGACAACCTAAACGAAGTATCTACCATTAGCGCAGATAATAACGATGATTTGCAACCTTCCAATCTTTTAGATTACACAAAAAAAGCTTTAGCAAACTTTAGCGCAGAAATTAAAGAAACCAAAGCCATAATTAATATAGATATAGAAGAGGATATTTATGTATTAGCAATACCTGCTTATTTGGATAGTATTTTATTTAATTTTATATCCAATGCCCTAAAATACAGACATCAAGATAGGACGCCTAAAATAAATTTAAGCGCAGAGCAAACAAAACACTATATTAAAATTGACATTGAAGATAATGGACTTGGCATTGATTTAAATTTACATAAAGATAAAGTTTTTGGCTTATATAAAACCTTTCATAATCACAAAGACGCTAAAGGTTTAGGTTTATATATTACTAAAAACCAAATTGAAGCCATGCAAGGAAAAGTAAAAGTTAAAAGCATTATAAACAAAGGAAGCGTTTTTTCTATATATTTAAAGTATGAAACAAATTGAATCAGCTTGTCTAATTGACGACGACCACATCTTTATTTTTGCTGCTAAAAAAATTTTATTAGCTACAGATATATGTCAAAATTTTACAGTTTATAACAATGGAGCTGATGCTATTTCTGGCTTAACCGAAATTATTAAATCCGGAAAAAACGTTCCTGAATTAATATTACTAGATATTAATATGCCAATAATGGATGGATGGCAATTTTTAGATGAATTTATTAAAATTAAATATCCCAAAAAAGTTACACTATACATCGTTAGTTCTTCCATCGATCCTGTAGATATTAAAAAAGCTAAAGAGTACGAAGCTATTACAGATTTTATAATCAAACCCATTACACGAAAAAACTTGATTAATATGGTGTCTACTGTATCTGCAAACGAGCAAGATTAAAGTTAAACATCCATTTATAATCAAAGAAAAACTAACAGCAACCTTCTTAAATAAAAAAAGGGCAAAAGATTTCTCTTTTACCCTTAGTGAGTAACCAACTGTATAAAGCTATTATTAGTTATTAGGTTACCACGTATCAATCAACAAACTAAATGAAATTGTTACTTTATTAGCAACTTTAAGGGATTGTAATGTGTTGTAACACTCGATAATTTACAGATATATAATCCAGAACTTAAATTTTGTCTGCTTAATGCTATCTGGTTTTTACCAACTTGTGCTTTTATTGTTTTATTATAAACTACTTTACCTAACTGATTGTAAATAACTAACTGTACTGTTTCTGATTGGGTAGTAGTAAAATGTAAGTTTGACGTATTCACCATTGGATTTGGGTAGGCTGTAATACTATTTTCTAAACTTGTTGTCTCAAAATCATTAACAGATAATGTTGTCCCTCTAGAAAAACGCACATCTTGTAAATTCATTTCTTTAGTCACAGTACTTCCATCTTCACTAACCATAGTAAAAACAATAGTGACAATGTCATTTGCATCTAAACCTAATGATAAGGTAGATGTGAAATCATCAAACGAAAGTGCGTAGTTTTGAAAATTATCTGTTAAAGCAATAGTGGTCTTGTATTGTTCTTCCCAATTGGTAATACTTTGCTTCACTAATGTAATCTCTAAGTTTCCTGTTCCTTTAGCTTTTAATTTAAGACTATTAAAATCTGTTAAATCAACAGCTTTGAAACGTGGTGTTATCGCTCTGTAAGCTGCAAAATAAGTGCTTGTGGTTGCGTTAAGCGTCACATTACGTTCTATTGGAAAATCTAAACTATTAAATGTAGTCGTGTTTTCTGTAACATTATAATTATTGACGTTAGTAGACACCTGAGAGTCATCAAAACCCCAAGGACCATCAGACATAAATAAATCATCTGGAGTATTAATTCCGTCTCCAATTCTAAACCCAATATCAAATAAATGTCCAGTTGGTACTGTTATCTCTGTAATGTAATTTTCGTTTAAATCAAGACTACTAGAAGTGTAGTTAAAATCACTAGTTTCAGTGGTTCTAAAACCAGAATCAAAAGCAACAGTGTTAGTCGCATTTGTATTGATTATTTGAAGATCTAAAGCACCATTATTATATTTTCCTTTTCTAACAAATACAGTTGGAGGTGTTGATAGTTGATATTCCGAAATTGGCTTTACCGTATCTAATAAGCTTAGTACCTCTTGAGCTAAATTGTATAAATCATCAATTGAGTCTGACCAAATTTGGAAATTATAAAACGTTACATCTGATTGATATAAATCTAAATTCCAATGTGACTCTATTGCAAAATTAGCATCAGCATTATCTAATTTAGCCGACAAACTTAATACATACTCAAAACTACCATCAGCGTTTTTAATAATTGATTTAATAAACGGTTGATCGTTGATAGCTATGGTTGACACCGAAATTAACTCGGCTCCCAATAATCTATCACAGATATATTTTGTGTGCTCATACACACCATTTTCTGTTTTTAAAGCTAAAATCGAAGCAATTGAAGCACCTCCTTGCATGTAGTCTACTGAGTAAACCTCTGTAGCATTAGTAATATTTAGTAAGTCTAAAGGTGTTGAGTCTATTGCATAATCTTCATTAATAGTTGTTAATGGTATAAAATCTTGTAATTGAAAACTAGTACTTGCTGATCTATAATTAGAATACAAATTACTTGTATCTCTTGTTACACGTTTTGCGGATTTCTGGTCAAATTTATAACTTGATTTTGCTCTATTAAAATTACGTTTATTAATTGCTTCAGACAATCTTCCGTTACTTTCTAAACCACCATCATTAGCTGTAGTTGGAGGTGCAATGACATCACAACTTCCAAATCCAGAACAAGATGGATCTTCACAATCAATTAAACCATCACCATCATCATCAATACCATTATCACAAATTTCTTGTGCTACTGGAGCAGTAGGACAACGTGCACCATCATTACTTGCACTTGAAGGACCAAAAGCAAATAAGTTAGAATCCATTATAGTTGAAGGCGTTACATCCTGTACATTTTGAATAACATATACTGTACCTGTCTCATTAGCAGATACGTAAAAACGACCATCTGCATCAAAATAAACAGCACCATATGTATAACTTAATCCTGACAAAATAGGAACTGCGCCTAAAGCCTGAACAACACTTGTTGATGGGTCTATACGATATAAGATATTTGTATGTTTTTCTACTGCATATAAATTACCGTCCACTGCATTAAAAGCCCAATCGTGTATACTAATATTTTGAGATAAGCTTTCTGTAGATAAGTATTGTGTATATGTAGCTGAGCTTGGATCTAAATCTACTTTAAAATAACTAGTTCCACCTGCTTTAAAATAATAAATTCCATTTGGACTAATATCTCCAACATACTTATTTCCTGAGGTCAACTCTGGAATAGTAAACGTTGTTGTTTGAAAATCACTACCAATTCTTACTATTGTTTTAGAAGGCGAGCTTAAATAACCCCAAATAAATCCATCTGTTGGGTTGTAAGCTGCTGCATTAATATTACCTGGAGTAATATCCTTAGCTGCTATAAAAGCATTACCAGAAGCTAAGTCAACAGCATAAACATCATTATACTGAAATAAATACGCACTATAATCACAATTAAAAGGTGTGTCTTGTGCTAGACTAGAAACGCTTATTAATAGTATTGCTAGTGCTAATATTTGATTTTTAATAGAGTGTAATTTTTTAGTCATGATGTAGTTGTTTCTTATTTACAAGACAAATTTACTTGTAATTCTTGCTGGAAAACTCTTTTTTCGATTGATGCTTTGTAAGTGTAGACGAATGGTAATTAACTGTAGATAAACTAATTTTACGTTTATAGTTTTACAAAAATATTAGTAAAATAGTTTTTACCTTCTGCATCTTGTTTTGTGGATATACCAATGTTTGTTGCTTCTGGGTTTTCTATATTTTCTCTATGACTTTCGCTATTTAACCACGCATTAACTAAAGCTTGCGCATTACTAAATCCAAAAGCAACATTCTCTGAAACTGTCTTTGCATTAACCGTTTGTTTTAGGTTTTGAGAACGTAAATAAAAATAGTCATGACTTGGTGTACCTTGAGTAACCATATATTGATTATGATCAATAGCTTCTTTTGAAGCTTCATTTAAAATAGCCAAATTTGATAATCCTTGAGAAATTCTGTAATTATTAATCAACTCTATAATCTCATAATCCAATTGCGTGTAAGATACATCTGCGATTGTAGCACTATAGCTTTCAGGTGTATTCACCTCTTCCTCTACAGAACAAGACATTAAAAAAATATTGAATAATACGATTAGGGTTACAGTTAGTTTTTTCATCTTTATTTAGTTGTTTGATGACAAAACTAATTTTAAAGCTTGCTGGATTTATAGTTTTTCGATTAGTGCATTTTAAACTATCGACGAATGGTAATAATCAACGGATTAGCTAATTTTTTAACCTTACGTCTATGATTTGTTTAAAAACAACACCAATGAAACACTACCTAACCTGTTAATAAGATATAAGTTAGGTACCACGCAAACAATTTAAAGCGATACTGTTATAGTAAATTTAAACGTTTCATTAATTCTGGTCTATTAGATCGACTTACAGGAATTACGTCTTTTTTGATTAATACACTATTGTCCTCGATATCAATAATTTTTTTAATATTAATAATGTAAGATCTGTGGACTTTTAAAAATAAATCATCTGGTAATTTATCTTCAATTTTTTTTAAAGTAGAATGTACTGTATAATTTTTATCCTCTGTTTTAACTTGAATATAGTCACCTTTAGCTTCAACTAAATAGATACTTGGAATATCAATTTTAATTAAGCGTCTATCAATATTAACATACAAATCGTTACCAGAAGAGGTTTCTACATTTTCAGATTTTGAAACTGGTTTAGCTGTCGTTTCCTTTATTGATTCTGCTTTATCAATTGCCTTTTTAAAACGCTCTAAAGTTATAGGTTTAACTAAATAGTCAACGATACAGTCGTATTCAAAAGCTTGAATAGCAAAATTTGGATCTGATGTTGTAAGTACTATTTTAGGTGGATTTTTAAGGGTTTCGATAAAATCAAAACCAGTAAAATCAGGCATATGTATATCTAGAAAAATTAAATCTACTTCGTTTTGATTTAAATATTTTATGGCTTGCATTGCATTTGGGAACTCTTCCAAAACATTTAGACTTGGTACATTTGAGCACAATTGAGAGATAATCATCCTTGCTGTAGCTTCGTCATCAATGATAATACAATTCATATTTTTTTATATTTAAATTTCTTCTAGATAGTTTGTTATGCTTTGCAATATCGCTTCAAACTGATCTTTAAGATCTGTAGTACCGTCTAACAAATTGTTTTCGTATGCTACTGCGACTTCATAACCCTTTTCCAGGCCTAAAATACTAATTTTATGCTTAAGTTTATGCACATTATCTGCTGCTAATTTAAAATTATTAGCTTCAAAATTATCAAAATAGACTTGTTTCTCTTCTGGATACTCTTTTTTAATAATATCAATTAGCTTTTGTTTGAAGGCTTCATCACCTCCTGATAAACTGTTAATGTAGGATTGGTTAGGTTGTTCCATTTGGGGATTTTTTTAAAGTGAAATAAAATGTTGTACCAACATTGACTTGAGATTCTAGCCAGATTTTACCACCATATAATTCGACAATTTTTTTAACTATAGACAATCCAATTCCTGTGGAGTCTGGATTATTTTCTAATTTTATAAAGGTTTTAAATATCTTATCAAAGTAGGATTTGTTAATACCCTTACCGTTATCTTTTATGTAAAATTGCCAATAGTTGGCTTTATCTTCTGCTCCAATTTCAATAACACCTTGGTCTTTATCATTGTATTTAATAGCATTACTAATAAGGTTTTGAAACAATTGTTGTAACCTATATTTATCACCTTTTATTACAGGTAAATTGGCTTTAGTAACGCTAATATTGCTTGGCACATGAATAATTTTTAGAATGTTTTCTATTAGCAGATTAGCATCCACATCGTAGGTTTCTATTTGATTTTTACCAATCGTAGAGTATTCTAAAATACCACTAATAAGCGTATCCATTTTTTCCACGTTATCTCTTATTAGATCTAATGTGTTTTTTCCGTTACTATCAAAAACCTCAGCATAGTCTTCCGTTAACCAAGACGTTAAAGCGTCTATACTACGAAGTGGCGATTTTAAATCATGAGACACCATGTGTGCATAGTCACTAAGCTCCTGATTTTGGTGCGCCAGCTCATTTAATAATGCTTGTTTTTGTTTATTCATTTCGATAATCTCCTTGGTTTGATTATCGATAAAGTCAACTAATTTTGAACCTGTAAGTTCTATATTTTCAGTTTTTTGGTCTTCTTCTAGATTATAAAACTTAAGCGTATCTATAACACTTTTTAGTTTTTGAATAACGACTTTTTGTTCTTCAGCTTCGTTTTGTAATTTACGATTTGCTGCATACAACTCGTCAGAACTAATAGACATTGCTCTTTGAATCATATGTGATTGCTCGTCAAAATTATTGTAAGAGCTACTTATAGCATTAAAAAACTCTGAAAGCGCGTCGTTGTTTTTTAAATCTTCACTTAAATATTTACGTATTTGTCTTTTTAATAATGAATTCATTATTCGCTAATTAGCGTTATAGTCATGGTTTGATTATGTAATTGACACGCAACTTCTCCATGAAATGGTGCTATTTCTCCGTAGGAATAAAATCCACTAATGACTGTGTCAGTACCTATGACCTCAATAACTTCTTCAATTTCTTCTTCTACACGTTGGTCTAAAACAATTTTTCTACCAATACAACTTACTAATATGGCTAATTCTGGTTTATCTTTTCTGTGCGATAAAGCTTGGGTTGCTGCACGCTCTGATGCATTAGCTATGTGATCCACATTAGTCATCATTAACTGTACTTTGGAGTTTTCTTTGATATCTCCTGCTAAAATCACAGCATTTCCTGCTTCGTTTATATTTAAAATTGAACGTACTATGGATTGATCTTCGTCTTCCGACGTTACATTTAAAGGGTATAATAAAGCTGCTCCTGGAAGGTCTCTAGCTTTGTCACCTAAATACGTTTTGTATAAATCTAAAGCTGGTTGACCATCCAACTCATACAACACATTACCACTAGATTTAGTAACAATACGCTCTGGGCCAAAAGGTGTCCATCCACCATGAATTGAAAACGAAATCTCAAGTGTGTCACCATAAAACCCTATAGCAACTAGCTCTCCTTCTTTTGGATTTTCATTATAAGATGCTAATGTTTTTTCAAAACGTGCATCATCACCACATAGTCCACCTGTTATTAATAGGTTGTCATTTGTAGCAGCACTCATCCCTTTTGTTAATTGGCTTCCGTTAATAAAACTACCTTCTGAGACTACAAAAGCATATTTTAATCCTTCTTCAGGAAATTGTTTTATCAATTCGTTTCCTGTTTTAAAACTATCTAAATCTTTATTTAGAACGTTACTAGTTTTTATTAAAAACTTACTTTTTTCAAATTGTATAGCTGTAACTGTGATACTGTTTTGATTAACTGTATTAGACGAAATTTCTGCACAAGAAGATGCAAAAACGATATGTCCATCAGGAAAAATTTGTCTAAGGTCTTGGTATACTGTTTTTTCTTCCAACATAAATCTATTTCCAAAAACCAATACTAAAGGCTCAATTAGTTTCTGTTTTTCAACTACATATTCCCAATTTTTATTTTTATGTTTTACTAATTGTGCTATTTTCATTACTATTTTTTTAAAGTGAAATAAAAAGTGGTTCCTACTGTTGGTTGACTGTCTAACCAGATTTCTCCGTCATGTAAATTAACTATCTTTTTTACAATAGATAATCCAATTCCTGTAGAGTCTTTACTTTTATTAAGTGCATGGAATATTTTAAATATTTTATCATGAAACTTTTTATCAATTCCCATACCATTATCTTGAATTGAAAACTTGTAGTGACTTTTTAAATCCTCCACATCTATGATAATATGTCCTTCAGTTTTATCAATAAACTTTACTGCGTTACTAATTAGATTTTGAAATAACTGCTGTAATTTGGTTTTATCACCATTAATATTTGGTAATATTTTAAGGCTTTTAATGTGTATATGGTCAGGAATGTATAACATACTAATTAACTCACTAACCATACTATTTAAATCTACTTCAGATTTTGCTGTATTATCAGCTCCTACGCTAGAGTAATTTAAAACATCTGTAATTAGTTGCTCCATTTTTTCTAGAGTAGATTCTATCAATGCAAAATTTTGAAGACTTACATCGTCTAACTTTCCTTGATTGTCTTCTTTTAACCAACTAACTAGTGCGTTTATGCTTCGTAAAGGCGATTTTAAATCGTGTGAAACAATGTGTGCATATTCTTGCAACTCGTCATTACTTTTTTCTAATTTGGCTAAAAGTTTTTCTTTTTGAAGCTCTAAATTTTTAATTTCGGTGATGTCTAAATGGATCCCAATTGACCCTACAATGTCACCTTCTATATTATAATTTGGTGCACCACTAATTAACCAATATCTTATATCTCCAGATTTATTTTTAACCTTAAGCTCATAGGAATTAGACAATCCTTTTTGGCGCTTTTTATTTTCTTGTTTTATAATGTCAGAACCATCTTCAATTGGAAAAATTTGTGCTGCATTTTTTCCTTTTAATTCCTTTTCTGTATAACCTGATAATTGCTCAAAACTTTGATTTACCATCAATATCTGGTCTTGATTATCAACCTCAATCAGACCTAAATTCATGTTAGCAATTATGTTGTAATATTTTTGTTTTTGTGCTTCTAAACTTTTTCTGTAGGTACGATTTAAGGTCACATCTTTAAATGTCCATAAATATCCTTTGGACTTTTCGCCAATTATAATTGGTGTATAATTACGTTCTAAAATTTTACCATCAAGCATTTCTAGCTCATCACCAAGCACCACTTGTTTAGCCTCATCAATTGCTCTCATCCTTTTTAAAAACCCTTCTGGATCTTTAAACAATATTTTATTTTGCTCTGAAGCTGCTTTACAATCTATACCTATTAAATCTTTGGGAGCTGTATTTATTCCAAAAAGCTCACAAAATTTATTATTAGTTAATACTATGTTTCTGTTTTCATCTTCCAAAACAATACCACTATCCAAATTAACAACTAGCGATGCTAATCTGTTTTCAGATTCTATTAATTTTTCTTCAGAAATTTTTTGATTGGTGATATCTCTAACAATACCTTGTGCTGCAACTGGTTTTGTATCTTTATCAAAAATAATACTAGCATTAATGTGCACCCATTTTACCTCTTTAGATTTGGTGTATACTCTGGCTTCATAACCTTTAAAAAAACCTTTAGTGTATAACTCATAAAAAGAAGTCATAGCGTATTGGTAGTCTGCCTTATATATAAGATTGGTAACATTTACTTTATCTCTAGAGACATCGTAACCAAATAATTTTGTTGCAGCTTCGTTAAATTTTATGACATCGCCTTGAAGATTCATTACCACATAGGCATCAGCTATATTCTCGAAAACACCTTGTAGCTGTGACGATTTTTCGTCCAATAACTGCTCTAATCTTTGAGATGTAAAGTAGAGTTCTCTTGATTTTTCTTCAAGAATTTTTTCAGCAGCTTTTCTTGCTGCCTTTTCTCTAGTTAAAGCACGCTTTAATATTTCTGACTGATCTTGACTCATTAATTTTTATTAATAACAAATCTAACTTCTGTTCCGTCTTCTTTAATTTTTTGTAAATCTATAGTTGCTGTTGCATTAAAATGCGCGAATGTTTTATTCATTAACCCTAAACCAAAGTGATGCATTGCTCTGCTTGAAGTATATATCATTACTAAAGAGTTTTCAGTTTTTTCCACTACTTCAAACGTTGGTAATTCTGCGTCAGGATAAATTTTTCTAACTTCTACATGAATATGATTTTCAATAGATGAAATCATCTCGATTGGATCTTTATAAGTTGCTAATAATCCTGGATAACTATTTTCTATTACACTAAAAAAGTGCTCTGCATAAACCAGTAATAAATTATCTATTGAAATACCAGTATTTTCGCTTAAATGTGTTAAAAGCTGAAGCATTTCTGAAAAACTATACGTCCCAACAGCTGTGTAAACTCCATCGGATTCTAGCGTAGAGCTGGTTATTATATTATCAACCATTTCTAGACCAAACTTGTCTTCTACTAACTCTAAAAATTCTGTAAAAACTATACCCTTCATTACTTATACTACTATTAATTCATTTATACTCCAATAGGCTAATAATCTTTCAATTTTGATTACGTAATCCTCATATTTTAAAGGCTTAATCACATATCCTGCTACACCAGTTTTGTAACATTCTAACAAGTCTTTTTGGTTATTAGACGTTGTCAAAATTATTGTAGGAATATATTTTAAAACATCATCCTTCTTTAAAATTTTTAAAAACTCTATACCATTAATTTTAGGCATGTTTAAATCTAATAAAATTATGTCAGGTAAGTTGTCTTTTTTCTCTAATATTTGCAATGCAACTTCACCATTATTAGCTTCAATAATAGTATGGTCTAATTTTAGAGTAGAAATTGTTCTGTTCAATTTCATTATTTCAATCATGTCATCTTCAATTAGAAGAATTTTCAGTTTTTTAATCATCTTGAGGGTATTTGTATTAATCCATCGAAATTTACCCCTTAATCAAGGTTTAAAATTTATATTTCGGTTAGACATTGATAACTGTCGACGGATAGCGTTTAAGTGTCGACGAATGGAAAATCTACTTTTGTTTTTTATAAAAACGAATAGATTGTATTGTATTTAGCTTAGCAGACTTCTTAATTTTAGATAGCTCTTGAAGAAAACTAAGAGAATAACTATCTACGTCTTTATTATCTAGATGCATTTCAAAATTTGAAATAAATTCTAATTGCTTTAAATTTAAATACAAACTTTTACTATACTGATTGTCATACATATTATCTAATGTATTGTCTTTAACATTAGTTATGACTTTTATTTTGGCTTTAAAAAAATTGAGAACACTCATACTGTGAGAATATATGTTTAATGGTGTCAAAGGTAACATGGTATATAGTGTTAAATTTTTTATTTCTTTAAAAGAGAATTATATATAGATAAGTTGCAGTTAAGTGTCGATAAATGTTTTTAAGACTCTAATTCTAACCGCATTTTTTTAGTCATTCCTTTGATTACCATATCATAGGAGTGGTCTATTAATTGCTTTATAAATTCTGGTTTTAAGTCGGCTTTATGGAAGTAGACTGTATTCCAATGTTTTTTATTGGAGTGCCAACCAGGCACTATGCTTTCATGAGCTTCACGAAGGTTTATTGCATATTCTGGGTCGCACTTTAAGTTTATAGATGCTAGTCCACGCTCCCATTTTTCTAGTGGTACTAACGCAAACATTTTACCTAATACTTTAAACACTAAGGTGCTTTTATCAAACGGAAAAGAATTGGTAACCTTTGGCTTACTTAAGCAATAGGTACGTAATTGCTCTATATCCATATAAAGTCAAATTAATTTTATTTTTGATGTTTTGTATTAGACTTGCTAGATTGCCTCCTTAGTTTTTTTAAATAATGGGCTTCTTCCTTGGTTGCGATTGGCGGAATGTCTAGGCTTAATAAAGTGTCATTAATGTATTGTAAAAATCTGTTCATAACTAATAGCTTTGGTTCTAGAAATCAAGGTATTAAAACATAAATAGGTTACCACAAATATACATCCTTAAAACATCAAATCTGACTAAATACTGATTTAATCGACCAAATGCGCTTTATTTTAATAACTTATCTTGTTTAGCACTAATTTTTAAAGCAGAATAGTCCAAAGTCCAACCAATAGTCTCTACAATATTTTCAACAAGAAGTAAAGATTCTAAAGCTTCTTTTTTTGCCACATTATACAATCCGCTTTCTGGAACTTTATCTCTAATATGTTGCTTAGCTTCCTCGCTTAAATTGGTCAAATCTGTGGCTTCAAATCTATTAAAGTAGCCATCTTTTTTATCGTAATAATTAATATTAGTCTCGATAGATAAAATTTCTGGCTGCGGAAAATGACTGATAGTTACGGTCTTTTTTTTATGGTTTGATGTTAATTCAATTTTATTAAAATCGTAGCCAACATAGGCTTTAGCATTAATTACTACTAAGGCTTTTTTCTTGCTTGACACTAATTTTAAAAACCGTTCTTTAACGTCTTCATAGTGATAGATTTCGGCAAAGTCCCCTTCTACAGTTATAAATTTACAGACCTTTTTTATTTTATCCAATAGTATAACAGACTGTGCTGTTACCTTTTTTTTGTTTTGTAAATGATTATAAAGCGTATAGACACCTAAGCCTAGGATTCCTCCTATAATTAAAGTAAAAAATGTTTCCATTTAATTTTCGATTTTATATAATATAGGTTTACTTGGTGTTGCATCATTCTCGATTGGAGCGATTTGAAGATTTAAAATATACTTCCCATCTTCAATTTTGTTTGACACGTATATAAACTCTGTAATTGTGGCGTCTTTTCTAATCTTACCATTAAAATCCCAAAAGGCTTTATGTGCTAATAGTTTGCCATCATCCTTCTCTTTATCAATACTTGGTAAATCAATCAATAAGTGTTTTACTCCTATTTTTTTTATAAATAAAGCAGCTTCCTCTGTTAAATAAGGCCAGTTTGTATTGGAGTATTGTCTAGATTTTTTCTCTTTAGTATTAGGCATTGTCCTTATAACTAAAGCCTTAGGTTTACGCTGTTTTAATAAATATTGTAGTTGCGCTTTTGATATTACCTGATCCTCTCCTATTAATTCTGGTGCTACAGAAATAACTTCAGCTAAATAAAAAAAATGTTTTAAGCATTTATTTACACTATAAAACTGCTCTGTTATATGACCAACACACTCAGTATGTGTACCATGTGCATGTGGATTAAATTGAATGTTATTAAAATTTATCGATGCACCTTCTTTAACGCTTGCAGTCCAGTCGTTAACCACAACAGGTTCTATTTTAGGAGCATCAACATACCAAGCATTAGCATTGGATATTGAAGCGCGAAGTGGCATAGATATGTCTAAAGGTTGCGCTAAGTTTACGGTATATTTTTTATTGTTTATGGTTATTGTAGAAATCAAAATTAGATAATTTTAAATAAGTCCGAAGCAATTCCGTCGCTTAGAAACTTACCGGTTTTTGTTGTTTTTAAGTTGTTATCCTCAATATACAACATTTGTTTGTTTATATACTGATTAGCCTGCTGCAACAAGTATTCCAAAAAAGATTCTCCAAACTGTTTTTCAATTTTATCTAACGAAACTCCCCAAATAGTACGTAATCCAGTCATGACGTACTCATTATACTTATCATTTACAGTTAAGGTTTCTACCTCCAATGGTAATTGATTAAGATTAATTTTGGAGATATAAATCGCGTTGTTTTTTACATTCCAAGCACGCTGATCTCCATTAAAACTATGAGCAGAAGGTCCAATCCCCAAATATGGTTTACCTAACCAATAGGCACTATTGTTTTTACTATAAAAGCCTTTTTTACCAAAATTGGATAACTCGTAATGATCAAAACCTGCTTGCTCTAATTGCTCTATTAAAATATGAAACTGCTCGTGTGCCAAATCGTCATCCACGTTATCTATAATCCCTTTTGCAATAAAACTAGCTAGTGCTGTTTTAGGCTCAACGGTTAAGGCATAACTAGAAATATGTGGCACACCAAAGCTTAATGCAGTTTGTATATTGTCCAACCATTCTGCATTTGTACTATTTGGTATCCCATAAATTAAGTCTAAACTTATATTATCAAAATATAGGGTTGCTAATTGCAAACAGCGCTTAGCTTCTTGTGCGTTGTGTGCACGATTCATTAGTTTTAAATCCTTTTCATAAAAAGATTGAATACCAATACTCAGACGATTAATAGGACTTTTAGAGAGCTTGATTATAACCTCTTCGTTTAAATCGTCAGGATTTGCCTCTAAGGTAACTTCTGGATTATCTGTGACTTTATAGTTTAAATAGACACTATCTATCAAGTATTGCAATTCGTCTGCAGACAAAACACTTGGTGTACCTCCTCCAAAATAGATGGTTTCTACCGTTATATTTTTAAACTCGTCTTTACGTAATTCCATTTCTTTCGCTAAAGCGAAAATAAGCTGATCTTTCTTTTTCATGGACGTCGAAAAATGAAAGTCACAATAATGACAGGCTTGCTTGCAAAACGGTATGTGTATGTATATTCCTGACATATTATTAAGCTATTAGTTGTAAAATATAAGTGTTACTACTTTTTAACACGCTTTTCATTCTGCTTTACAAAAGCACTCCAACCTGTATAGCTTTTACCAATCTCTACACGTCCTTGATTGTAAAAATGGCACACAGCTGCTCCAAGTCCATCCATCGAATCTAGATTTTTGGGTAAGGTTTTAATACCCAACATGCTTTGTAACATTTTAGCAACCTGCTCTTTACTAGCATTACCATTACCTGTAATTGCCATTTTAATTTTTTTTGGTGCATACTCTGTTATTGGTACTTCACGACTTAATCCTGCAGCCATAGCCACACCTTGTGCACGACCTAACTTAAGCATACTTTGTACGTTTTTACCAAAAAAAGGTGCTTCGATAGCAATCTCATCTGGATGATGAGTTTCAATTAGCTCTATGGTACGTTCAAAAATTAATTTCAACTTTAAATAATGGTCATCGTATTTTTTAAGATCCAATTCATTTAATTGAATAAGACTCATTTTTTTGTTAACCACCTTTATTAAACCAAAACCCATAATGGTTGTTCCTGGATCAATACCTAGTATAATTTGTTCTTTACTCATTTAGTTACATGTATAACATCCGCTTAATGATACAGCTACACCAACAGTTACAGTTAACATATTGCCATTAAAAGACCCATAACCTTCTGTGATTGGGTCAAAATTGTCTGCAAAACCTAATATATAAGAGGCATCCACAAACGCTGAAACTGTTTGACTTATTCCATAGTGAAACTCCATGCCACCCATTGCATTTAAAAACGAGGTTTTATTATCACCATAATCTCCTAATGGTTTTATCATAGAGTAACCAGGACCAACATGAAATAACATTCCTGTTCCAAACGGTAAAAAATTAAAATTGCGTGTAGCATCATACACAAACTGCAAATTTACACGTGTGTAGTTTGTTTTAAACTCTGGTGTATTATCTGCATTTGCAAAACGGTTATAACCAAAGTCTAATTTTGCTCCTAATTGTGGCGTAAACATACGTTGGACACCTAAATTTATGGTTGGAAAATTAATACTGTTAGCTTCAAAAGGAGTCACCAATCCGTCTTGTGATGGACTGTTAAAACCTACAGCAAATAAGGCTTTCCATTTACTAGTTTCTATTTGTGCGTCTGCTGTACTTAAAGCAAAAACAGCAATTAATAGTAAGCAATAGTGTTTGATAGTAGATAACATTGTGTAATATTTAGTTTAATTTGCAAACGTCAACATTGGCGCAACTTTTATGCACAGCAACTTGCCTTACAAAACTAAACAATTCTTTTTTGTACTTATTAAATTAAGTATAGTTGTTGGTGCATTTTATTTTATCTACCAAAAACTACTATATAATGACACTTTAAATTTTAGTCATTTTATTCTCTTTTTAAACCAAAACAAACTGTTTAGTCTAAAAAACATAGTGATTTTAAGTTTTTTAAGTGGTTTAAACTGGTTTATAGAAATTATAAAATGGCGTTTTTTAGTATCCAAGCTTAAGGTTCTGTCGGTTTTTGAAGCTTCAGAGCAAAGTTTAGGTGCCTTAACAGCATCTTTATTAACACCTAACCGTATTGGAGAATATGGTGCCAAAGCCATTTATTACCCAAAAGCAGACCGAAAACGCATATTAATAATCAATTTAATTAGTAATATGATGCAAATGGGTATTACAGTTATTTTAGGCGTTATTGGTTTTATTTTATACTATAATACGTACGACATAACTGTTGATTTTAATAAAATATCAAGAGGGTTACTTATAGCTATCACTATTGTTGTAATAACACTATTTGTATTAAAACAAAGTAAGTATAAAATAAAGTGGTTTTCTATTCAAAAAATAACAAATTATATCAAAACATTAGGTTTACCTTACATTACAATTGGCTTTGTACTATCGTTAGTACGATATATAATATTCTCTTTTCAGTTTTATTATATTTTAATCCTTTTAGGAATTGAAATAAGTTATCCTAATGCTATGGTAGTAATTACAACACTGTATTTACTAGCGTCTATTATTCCGACTATTTCAATTTTTGATGTGGTTATAAAAGGAAGCGTTGCCATTTATTTATTTGGATTTGCTAACATTGCAGAACTTCCTGTTTTAAGCTGTGCGTTAATTATGTGGTGTCTTAATTTTGCATTACCAAGCCTAATTGGAAGTTATTTTGTTTTACGCTTTAATCCAATAAAAACTAACATTAAATGCTAATCACCTTTGTAATCATTACTATTCTGTATCTGTTTTTAATAGGCTTTTTTGTACTAGGTTTTGATAAAGTAAAACAATTTAGACTACAAGATATTACTCCAAAGACCACGTTTACGGTAATTATTCCGTTTAGAAATGAAGCCGAAAATTTACCGGAATTATTAGACTCTCTTTTAAACTTAAATTATCCTAAACATTTATTTGAGGTTGTTTTAGTAAATGACGACTCAGAAGATGATTCGGTTAAAACCATTAAAAATCAACTATCTCATAGCCAAACCACTCAGTATAACATTAAAATAATAGACAATCAACGTAAAACAAATTCACCAAAAAAAGACGCTATAACATCTGCCATTAAACAAGCTAAACACCAATGGATTATTACCACAGATGCAGATTGTATTGTACCCATTTATTGGTTGGATAGTTTTGATAACTTTATACAAAGTCATACTGTAAAAATGATTGCTGGACCAGTATGCTATAATCAAAACAAAGGACTATTAAATTATTTTGAAACTTTAGATTTTTTAAGTCTAATTGGTGCTACCATTGGTGGTTTTGGCATTAATAAACCATTTTTATGTAATGGCGCAAATTTAGCTTATCAAAAACAGTTTTTTAAACAACTAAATGGTTTTGAAGGCAATACAAATATTGCCAGTGGTGATGATATTTTTTTAATGGAAAAAGCTGTAAAAACTGATAATCAAAGCATTCTATATTTAAAAAACAATCAAGCTATAGTTACCACAAAACCACAAAGTAATCTTAAAAACTTAATATCACAGCGTGTACGTTGGGCTAGCAAAACTAGTAATTACAAGAATAATTTTGCCAAAATTGTTGGGCTACTAGTATTACTAATGAATGCTAGTCTTGTAATTGGATTACTATTAGTGGCTTTAGGACTATTTGCATTAAAACCTTTTGCTTATCTGTTTTTTATAAAAGTAGCTATAGACTTTATACTAATTTATAAAGCCTGCCAATTATTTAATAAAGAAGAATTGCTTAAGCATTATTTGTGGAGCTGTTTTATTTACCCATTTTTTAGTGTTTATATTGCCTTTATATCTATGTTTACAACCTATAAATGGAAAAATCGAACATTTAAGAAATAGCTTTTTCAGCTTTTTCAGCCAAAAACATTTACTTTAGCATTAAACCAAACTACAGCATTATGAAAACCCTAGTTTTATTTTTAGCCTTAAGCTTTACAACGCTTACTATTGCACAAAATAAGTATACGTTTAATAACGAAAAAATTGAACTTAAGACAGAGGTAGAAGGTGACTACGACTTGTTATGGAACACCTTTGAAGGACGTTATCGTTACTTTATTAAAGGTCAAAATGAAGCCTTAACAGAATTGACAAACACTAAAGGTGCAGACAATAAATATGATAATGCTTATCAAACTACTTTAAAGGCTACAACAGGTCAAGATGCGTCCAAAGTAAAACTAACACTTTACAGTCTAAAAGATTTTATTAACCAAGCCAATGCATCAAGCGATGCTAATTATACATATAATAGCGATAAGCCAAAATTAAAAACTAGAGTTGGTATTTTTAGCGGTTTAACCAATCATCCTTTTGTGGTTAATCCAGACAATAAATCTGTACCCTTTTTTGGAGCAGAATTGGAAGTATTTCAGGACAATCCAACACCAAAACATTCTGGATTTTTAAATATACGTAGTGCAGGAGATACTGACGATTTTAAATATAGCGCAACCCAAATTGCTTTAGGTTACCGCTTTAGATTTTTAAACAAACCAAGCTTTAATATTTACGGACAAACTAAGTTTGCTACTTTTACTACATCTAAAACTACTATTACCTATCAGGACCCTAATAATACGGAAACAATAATTATTGATGAAGTAAAAAATTCTGGCTTTGATGTGCCTTTAATTTTTGGTTTAGGAGCCGATTACAAATTAGGAAATGGGTATATCACGCTTGTTGTGGATTCGTTATTTGCAGCTTTTATAGATAACGAAGGTAACTTTCCTTTGGATCTTGCTTTAGGCTATAAGTTAAATTTATAACATGCGTTATTTAGAAAAAACTTCTAATCCAGCATTTACAAATTACTTTTGGAAAAATCAAAATCCTGCTTCTGGTCAAAAAATGACAGTTAAAGGTATTATGACCAAAACCTTATTTTGTTTACTAGTTATAACAACTATTGTTGTTGCTATTTGGAAGCTTTATGCCAACGGAACCAATATTAAATGGTTTGCTTCTGGAGGTATGCTTGCTACTATTGTTATTAGTATTGTGCTTCCTGTTAGACAAAAGTGGGCTCATGTTTTAGTACCATTATATGCTGTCGCAAAAGGTTTTTTTCTTGGTGGCATTACTGCTTATGCTCAGGCTAGGTTTCCGGATTTACCGTATCAAGCCATAGGTGTAACCATCGTAACCTTTTTTGTGGTTTTGTTTTTATATCAAACCCGTTTAATTGTAGTAACAAACACCACTAAAAGTGTTATTATTACCGTGTGCACGACTATATTTGTAGTATATATTATCTCTTGGATTTTAAGCTTTTTTGGAATTAAATCTTTTATTTGGGGAACCTCTTGGCTAGCTATTGGTTTTAATATTTTTGCAGCCATTTTTGCTGCATTATCCCTTTTACTAGATTTTGATTACATAGAAAGACAAAAAAACAAAGCGTCCAAGTACAAAGAGTGGATGGCTACTTGGGGACTTTTAGTCACTTTAATTTGGTTGTATGTTGAAATTTTAAGACTAATGAAAAAGTTTGCTATTAGATTTTAATAACCACCATTAATTAACCCGTAAAACTATAGGTAATTTAAACTGAGACTTTACCTGTTGTCCACGTTTGATAGCTGGATAAATTGTAGGTAGCGTATCCAAGCTATTGGTAATTATATTTTTAATTTCTGGAATTTCTAGGGTAGTAACACTATCTATTTCTATAGCATTTATAACTAATTCTCCTTTTTCTGAAATTAATAAGGATAATAAAATTGTGTCATTAATATCCTGAGATACAATAATAGTTTGTTCTTGCAATTTACTAGAGATATGATTAGCTAAGGTTGTCTCAAAACACTGTTTGGCATCTAATTTTGACTGTAAAGTATCGCAAGTTTTAAAACTTGGATAACTGTCTACTTCTTTCCAATTAAAAGTTTTGAGTTCTTTTTTTAAAATAGCTTCAGAAGAGGTCTTCTCTACATCAAAATATTGACAAGAAGCCAACATCAAACACAGTAAGAAAACAGCTATTTGCTTCATAATTAACTAATATAGCCGAAAAGTACAACTTTTTTAAATGACAGAAACTGGTATGTTATTAATTTCTTTTAACTACAAACAGATTAGAATAGGTTGTATTGTCTTTTGAAATTTTTAATACATAGACACCATCCTCTAGTTTATCTACATTTAAGACTTCGGTTAAATCACCTTTAGTAAAGCGTTTTTTGTATTGTTTAACAAGTACACCATTGGTCATGTAAATAGCAAAATTATACTCGCCTTGAAGGACCGCTTTAAAAGCCACATTTAACTGACTTACTGCAGGATTTGGATAAAGACTAATGTTTTGTTTAGATAAGGTAGTTGTTATTGCATCGCAGCACACTTCTTCTTGAACTACTTTGGATGATTTAGCGCCTAATGTGATTGTTTTTACACTTATTTTTCCGTCACGTTGAATCGTTAACTTTACAGTATCAAAAGGCTGATAAGCTTTTACAGCATTCATAGCATCACCTCTTCTATTTACTTCTAAATCGTCTATTGCCAAAACTAAGTCGTAGGGTTGCAAGTTGTTTTCTGCAGCAGCAGTATTATCTATTACTTTTAAGATAATAACACCTTGATCTGTTTTACTTTCTTTATCACATGGACTACCAAACTGAACACCTAAAAAAGCAGTTTCGTAAACTATTTTATCAATTGTGCAGGTTTGTTTACAATCATTAGCGGTTTGTGCATTTACTATACTTGCAAAACTTAATAAAGCAAAAATCAAGGGTAGACATCTTTTCATAATAATAGAAATTTAATACATTTCAATATATAGTATTTTTCATACAAAGTTATTAATTATACTAATAAATTTGATTTAAGGTATAAATCCTAGATAAAAATCCAATTATACCGATGATCTAACAACATGAATTTATTCGGTTTTATTTTGAAATTTTTCGCTTTTATACGTCGCTAATTTGACCTTTAATATTTCTGAATATTTACTGTCCGGAAATTGATCAATATACTTTTTAACCTCTTTTTGTTTAGCGTCAAGGTCTTTAAAATAATCCAATTTTGTAAACGTCCTAAAAAAGTAATTGGACTCTGACTTTGGATTTTCTTTTATTGCATTAGTAAAAGCCTGAATCGCTTGGTCTGGTTTATCTTGTAAATTGTACAAAACGCCTAATTTAGCATACTGCTCATCCAAGGGTTGATCCTGCAGTTTAATTGCTTCTAAAACATGCTTTTCGGCTAAATCGTATTCACGGATTTGTTCATAATTAATACCTAATAAATAATGATTATTAGCATCCTTTGGGTCTGACTTTAAAGCTAGGTCTAAATATTTTATAGCCTTACTGTAATAGTAAATTTTACCATAACAATACCCTAATTTTTCGTAGACAAACTTAGTTGTTTCGCCCAAATCTAAGAGTTTTAAAAATTGACTTATGGATTCATGGTATTCATTATTTAAATAGTGTTTTTGCGCAATAAGCCCTATTAATTGTTTGTTATTAGGATAGGATTCTAACCCTTTGTTTACATAATCTTCAACTTTTTTAAATGCTCTTTTTTGGAGACTGTATTTAGCCAATTCAAAAATTACTTTTTGATGTGTTTGATCCAGTTGAAAGGCTTTTAAAAAATTATTCTGAGCAGTTTCAAAATCGTCAGAAGCATTACCAACCAACCCTAAATAATAGTAGTAATTAGGGTTAGATTGATCTGCTTTTATTAGGTCCATCAAATGGGTTTTAGCTTGAACTAATTGACCATTTTGAAACAATAATTTACTTAATTCAAACTTAAATAAAAGATTATTTGGACTATTTAACACTGCCTTATTATAGTAGCCTATTGCTTGGTCATAGTTGCCTATATATTGATAGGATTTGGCTATTTTATCCGTATAATCTGCAGTATTATCTAACTGATAATAAAATTGGATTGCTTTAGTGTAATTTCCATGATTATATAAACTATCTGCAGTTTCTAGAATGGATGTTTGAGCTTTAACACTAATAAATAACAAAATACTGACTATGACACTAAAGGTTTTCATTTATTTAATTTTAAACGCGATTGGTAAACCGTAAATAACATCTACAGCTTTACCTTCATGCATACCAGGTGTCATTTTAGGTAAATTATTTATTACACGATTGGCTTCTGCCTCAAGATCCGGATGTTCTGCTCTTGACATGACATCAATAATCCCTCCTGTTTTACTTATTTTAAAACTTACAAACACCTTAGTAATTCCTTTTTTTAAATCTAAATTATCAGCTAATTTAGTATTAAAATTATTTAGGACATGATTAGATACTTGATCTGAAAAACATTTTTTTTGTTGGTCTTTGTCAACAAGCGTTTTACAGGCTTCAAATAAAGGGGATTGATCAATAGCAGAAAATGGCACGTCTACACCAATTTGCTTACTATTGTTTACATCTAATGTTTCGGTTTGTATATTTACTATTGGGTCTTTGGTTACTTCACTTTGGTTGGAACAAGATGAATAGACCAACATTCCTAAAACCATAGGAATTAATAATAAATACTTAACTAAATGTGTCTGTTTTGTTTTTGATTTTTGTAACATAATGATTCGTTTTTTGATTAATGATTGATTGAAAAATGGATTGATAAAAGCATACGTTTTAACATTAAAAACTTGCTGCAATAATTGTTGATAATACTCCGATTTATTGAATTTTACTGCATTTTGATCCGCTAAAAATTCGTGAATATTACTAATTCTGATTTGATATAAATACACTAAAGGATTAAACCATAACACAATCTTTAAGACCTCAAACCACAACAAATCAAAGGTGTGTTTTTGTTTGGCATGTATCTTTTCGTGTTCAAAAACAGATTGCCTCTGAGTGGTTGTTAATGTATCTCCTAAAAAGATATAATTAAAAAAAGAGAAGGCAGTGTTTGTATCTTTTAAATGGACAATAGTTAAATTATGGTATTGGCCTTTTGGATTTTGATGGATAAGTTTTATAATCTTAATTAGCTTGATAATAAATAAAATAAAAATAAATAATGTGACCAATAAATATCCATTAGTTACTGTAAATACAGTATTACTTAACGCATATGTTAGTGATTGATTATTTAAATTTCCTAAAACTAATTCTGGTAATACTATTATAGACGATGTATCTATTAGGTTATTAAACCCACTAACTTTAACCAAGGGAATAACTAATGACAATAAAGATGTAATTAACAAATACAACCTATTGTGATTAAAAAAAGTATCTCTTTTTAAAAACAAATCATAGACTATTAAAAATAATAGCTGAAATAAAACACTCTGAAACAAATAACTTATCATGACTATTCTTTTTTATTAATCTCCTTTAATACGGTCTCTAACTCGTTTAAACTAATGTCATTTTTTTTAACAAAAAAAGAGACCATACTTTTAAACGAACCTTGAAAATAATTATCCACCAATTTAGTAATCGATTGATTACTGTAATCTTGTTTTTTTAAAACAGGAAAGTAAATATGTCCTTTTCCTTGTTTTTTATAATCTACAAACCCCTTAGATTCTAAAATCCTAACAATGGTGGACACTGTGTTATATGCTGGTTTAGGTTCTGGTAAAAACTCAATTATTTGTTTAACATTAGCATTTTCTAGCTGCCATAAAACTTGCATAATATCCTCTTCTGCTTTGGTAAGTGCTTTCATTTTTTTTAAACTAACTTTTTAGTTGAATGATTCAAATATAACTAAAAATATAGTTTAAACTAATTTTTTAGTTATAAAATTGTAACAATCTTTCTTTTAATCAGTCTTATTATTAAAATAAAGAAATGGATATCTTATTTAGCCTGTTAGGTTTAATGTTTATATTATTTGGATTAGCTGGCAGCTTATTACCTATTATTCCTGGTCCTCCATTAAGTTGGATTGGCTTATTGTTTTTATATATGACTACAGCTGTACCCAATGACACGACGTTTTTAATAATTACAGGTATTGTGGCTATAGCTATATTTACTTTAGATTATTTTATTCCTGCAATTGGTACCAAACGATTTGGTGGTAGTCGATCTGGAGTCATTGGAACAACTATTGGATTATTTATTGGCTTATTCTCGCCTATTCCAGGAGGCATAATTATTGGTCCATTTGTTGGTGCTTTTTTAGGCGAAAAATATAATAATGCTAATAATAATCAGGCACTAAAAGCTGCGTTTGGATCGTTTTTAGGATTTATAACAGGAACCTTATTAAAGTTTATAGTAGCAATTGTATACTTTGGATATTTTATTGCTACGTTTTGGGAATATAAACACCTAATGGTATAAAAAAGATAAAGCAACATCCTTAAATGTTGCTTTATAGTGTGTAAATGTAAATGCTATTAATCAAACAGAAGTTTGAAGGGAATGATTAACTTTATACTAAGTTATATAACAAATATATATAATCTTATATTTACCTATTGTGGTTAAAACCACAACGTTACTGTGGTTAAAACCGCAAGTTTTAGTAATACTAAGTTGTTTGAAAGATTTTTGACAGCTAAAAAAAACTAAAATTTAACATTTAAATTTAAATATAGCCTTTCTCCTTAGCTATGCTAATAAGCGTTTCGTCCTTACCATCGTCCACAATAAATAATTCTTTAAGATTTTTTTTACGCTTTTCAATTGCACTTAAAGTAATGCCTAATGGCTCTACTAAATCTTTTGTCCTAATACCTAATGACAAATAGTAAAGCATTTTGTGATTTATCTCATCCACTTCAATAGGATTAAAGATGCTTCGTTTAATAATAGTATTTATTGTTCCTGTATAAAATGGCGGTTTTGTTTGGATAACCTCAAAAGCACTAGCTAACTCGCTTGATGTTAAATCACTTTTAATTAAAAACCCTTCAGGATTTATTGTTTTAATTATATTGTGTATTCTGTAAACCTCATTAAACATGGTTAAAATAACCACTTTAGCTTCTGGTTGTGTCTGCTTAATATGTTTGGCCAAATCTTCTCCTGATTTATAAATACCATCTGAGGATTGAGGTATGCTAATATCAAAAAAATAGATATCGTAGGGCTTTCCAATATTTTTTGATTTTTTTATTGCTGCTAAAGCAGAGTCACAGTCCGTAGCAATATCAATTTCTAATATTTGATTTTCTTTTTTAGTAGCTAATAATGTGTGTTGATAACCTTCAATAATCATTGGGTGATCATCAACCATTAATATTTTTAATACTTTACTTTCCATAGGTTAATTATTAATTGTAGGGACAATAATTATAATTTTAGTTCCTGTATTTTCATGGCTTTTTATTTTAAGCTCGCCATTAATTTCTTGTATTCTATCCTCTATATTTTTTAATCCAATGCCTTTTTTAGCTTTATGTGTATCAAACCCTCTTCCGTTATCCGAAATGCAAAAAACTAATGCATTAGCTTCCATTTTAAATGATATATCCACCTTAGTTGCTTCGGCATGTTTATATGCATTTTGCATCGTTTCTTGTAAAATACGATACAGGTGAATTTTTACTTTATTATTTAATGCATCCCAATCAATACTATCGTCTCCATAAAAGGTATACTCTATTTTATAAGCATTCATTTGTGCATCAACCAAAGTCTTGACAATATCCAAAAAACCAGATTGTTTTATAAAGTCGGTATTTAGCTCGTGGGATACTTTACGGATGTCTTCTTCTATATTTTTAAGCTCGCTTATATAATGGCTTCTTTTGTCAATAGCCTCTTTATTTACGCTTAAATTTAGCCCATCCAAACTAAGTCTTACTCCAAAAAGTTTTCCTAATATGCCATCATGAATATCTTTAGATATTCTGTTTTTTTCTAAACTTCTTGCTTCATCAATTTTATCTTGCTGAGATAACATGAGCTTGTATATCTCCTCATTAGCCTCTTGCTGCTGTCTTTCTAACTGTAGTTCTTTATTTTTTTCACGTTGGGTTTTAATAATGTACAGAAAAAACAATGTAAATAATAGTCCTCCAGAAACAATAAGTAACCACAAGCGCTGACGTGAGATTTGTTGGTTTTCTTGTTTAATTTCTTCCGTTTCATAATCAATTCTCATAAATTTATTTCGACTTGATCGTTCTGCAAAAAGCAAACTATCATTTAGTCTAATATGTTCAAAGAGATATTTTTTAGAAGCTTCACCTTTTTCAATTTCAGATTTAATATAAAGCGCTTTTAAAATAGTCTTATTATGCTTTAACTCTTTACCCAAAGTATATGCTGTAGTAGAATATATCGCTGCAGAATCAAGTTGATTGATGGTTTTAAAATAGTCTGAAAAATTAAGACTAACAGACATCTTTATATTTTTATCTAAAATAGAGTCGCTAAGCCTAAACGCTTGTCTATAAAGGGTTTCAATTTCTTTATTAAAATCCTTACCACGCAAAAATTTAGAGTACGCCAAATCGTTTATTACATAAGCATAAGTCGAAGCATCCTCTGATAACAGTTTACTACTTTTTAAAATTTGATTGTACTTATCAATAGCAAGATTATAATCCCCTTTTTTTCGATAAGTCGAAGCTATATTTACGTTAGAATAGATTTTGTAGAAATAATTATCCTTTAGTTTATTACTACTATTAATCGCTTTGTTGTGATATTCTATTGAGTTATCATATTGCTGAAGCTCTCCTGATATTATACCAATAAGGTTATATAATGACCATTCTGTATCTACATTATAGTCGTTTTTTTGAAGTTTATCAACAACATTAATAGCCTTAATTACATTATTTTGGGCTCCAATATAATCTCTTTCAGACTCTTGGATATTAGCCATATTTAATAAAACTGCAGCATAATTTTTAAAATCCTCTAACTTATCATAAAGCTTAACTGCGTTAAAGTAATAATAATAAGCACTATCAACTTTTTGTGTCTTACCATAAGAGTAGCCTAGATTATAGTATGCATTTGCTATTGATACCGAATCTTTTATTTTTTTAGCAAGAGATAAATTATCAAGGTTTATTGATTTGATATTATCTATTTGCCCATCAATAATGTATAAAAAAGATAAGACCCTTTGACTATTTAATAAAGTAGAGTCACTATCCGTTTTAGCAGATAATGTAATTGCTTTTTTAGCATAGGTAATTCTATCTTCAGTAGTTATTTGATCATTTTTAGCTAAGTTTCTGTAATAGTATATTGAGTCGGAACTCTGACTAAAACCTAGACTAGCAAAAAGTAAAATTACTAATGGAAAATATTTTATCAATCTATTTACAAAATTAAGGTAAAACCAAATTTAGGATAAAATAGATAAATATAGGTATACATAGCACTGATAATTTTTCAATGCTTAAAACACTATGCCAATAAAACAATAGACTATCCTTGAGATGGCACTTTATCTTTTTTGATACCATTAGTTGCAAGCAACTTAATATCTACTTTTTTAACTTCAGTATTAGAATTTTCTTTGTTTGGTGTTGTATCGTTTAAAGCGCTTACTCCAGTTAATAATACGATAGAAAAGATTGCTACTAATGTAATTTTTAGGGATTTCATAATAATAATTATTTAAGGTTAATTTTGAGTTATATATTAATTTTAAAATTTAAATATACTAACAGTAAGCTAATACTATAGCTTACCAAAATTACACACTAATTATTTGTATGTCCAAGAAGATTAATTAATTAGCTTTAATAGAGTTAATATTTGAGGGAAACTTTTAAAGCCCGACGAAAATATCATAACATAGAGTAAAAGTAGTAAATAATTCGATGAAAAGCAAATAACATAGACGAAGTGACCTAAAACAAAAAAGCATCCCAATTTTCTAGAAGAAAAAAGGAAAGCTTTCCATCGGTTCAAGCTATTTGACTAGCTTTCTACCAGTTTGATAGACTACTACATCTATCAAAACAACACAACTAAATTTTATTGCCAAAAAAAGCTCCGATAAATCGGAGCTTTTAGCAATTTTCGCGGTCTGGACGGGATTCGAACCCGCGACCTTCGCCGTGACAGGGCGACATTCTAACCAGCTGAACTACCAGACCGTTGCGTTATTGCGAGTGCAAAGATACACTTCTTCATCAATGTCGCAAACTTTTTTTTACTTTTTTTTTATTTTTTTTTAAATAAATTTTTCTCGCTCGATCATATACGTAGTCAAAATTTTGTCAAACGCCTGATTTACATCAGCATTAACGTATTTAATCTTGTATTGCAGACATTTCATTTTTAAATCATTAAAATAATTTAAAACTTCGTTTTTATAATTATCCTTCACTTGGTCTGCATATAAATTGACGTAGTCTCCAGTTTCTATATCAATAAATTTTTTGGGCTTATTATTAAAATCAAAAGCAACTTCCTTATTTTTATCATGCACATGAAACAAAACCACCTCATGCTTATTATGTTTTAGATGTCTTAAAGCTTCAAATAACTTCTTTTGATTTGTTGAAGCCTGAAACATGTCTGTAAACACAAATATTAAAGAGCGTCTGTGTATCTTCTCTGCTATTTGATGCAAATACACATAGGTATCTGTTTGTCTAGTCCTAGGGTCTGCTTTAACTGCTTCTTCTAATTGATGGATTAGCATTTGATGATGACGCTCGCTACCTTTTTCTGGTGCGTAAAAATCGTATGCATCACTATATATGCTTAATCCAACAGCGTCTCGTTGCTTTTTTAAGATATGCATCAAAGCTGCTGAGGCTAACGCAGAAAAAGCAATCTTATTTAAATTTTCTAAAGCGTAGTTGTCCATTTTTGGATAATGCATAGAACTACTATTATCCAAAATAATATGACAACGTAAATTAGTTTCGTCATCATACCGTTTGGTATACAGTTTATCTGTTTTAGCAAATAGCTTCCAATCTATATGACGTGTACTTTCACCTTGATTATAAATTTTGTGCTCTGCAAACTCTGCAGAAAAACCATGAAACGGACTTTTATGCATACCAGATATAAAACCCTCGACCACTTGTTTTGCCAAATGTTCGAGGTTTTTAAATCCACCTGCTTTATTAAGTTCGTCTTGTAGTTTCATTACACAGCTATACCATCAACAATACCATAAGCAACAGACTCATCCGCTCCCATCCAATGGTCACGATTAAAATCCTTCATTACTTTATCATACGTTTGACCACAGTTGTCTGCTAAAATATGAGCACTTAGCTCTTTTGTTTTAACAATTTCTTGAGCTGTAATTTCAATATCACTTGCTTGACCACGTGCACCACCACTTGGTTGATGTATCATGACTCTTGCATGTGGTTGAATAAAACGTTTTCCTTTTGCTCCAACAGATAGTAATATTGAACCCATTGATGCTGCTAGTCCTGTACATACTGTAGAGACGTCACTTTTTAAACTTTTTATGCAATCGTACATTGCAAATCCTGAGGTTACATAACCACCTGGACTATTAATGTATAATGTAATATCTTTTGTATCTAAGCTATCTAAATACAGCAATCTATCTATAACATGCTTTGCCGATTTATCATCTACCATTCCCCAAAGAAACACTTTACGCTCTTCTAAAAGTTTAGCATCAATAGCATCTTGTACTTTTATTGTTTTACTCATTTTTTATAATTTTGATCGTTTAAATCTTAAAGTTTAATATCACTATACAAATAAAGCCTTTAATTTTTTTAGGCATTTATTATAGTTTCAACTAAAGTAAAAAAGGTTTGCCATTACAGCAAACCTTTTATCAATACTTTAATAACATTGACTTATAATAAAGCGTCTAATGCTTCAGCGTAAGCTGTTTTTGGTGCTACACCTACCTGACGTCCTACTACTTCACCATTTTGAAATACTAAAACCGTTGGGATGTTACGTACACCATATTTTGCTGCAAATTCTTGATTTGCATCTACGTCTACTTTTCCTACGATGGCTTTACCTTCATACTCAGTACTTAATTCATCGATGATTGGTCCAACCATACGACATGGTCCACACCAAGCTGCCCAAAAGTCAACTACTACAGGCTTATCGCTTTTTAATACTGTTTCTTCAAAGTTTGCATCTGTGATTTCTAATGCCATAATATTATGTTTTAATTGTGTTTTACTACGTGTTAATATGCAATATTAGTCAAAAATATTACCAAAGCTTACAACCAAACAATTTGTTTTAACTATTACTGCATTGGTTTGGCTTATGCTAGAATGAATTACAATTTAATCCATACTAGACTTTTACTAAATTAAGGTTTTAACCTTTACAATTTACAAAAGTTTTTTTATTGATTAATTAAATAATGAATCTGTTGCTCTTGTAACTCATTTAACAACTCATTAGTCACTTTAATTTTTTGTTTTCTACTTATCATGGTTAGCTTAATTTTATCTCTATTGTCATAGACTAAAAAGTTTAGTGCATGATTACCTGGATGCATGGAGATTAACTCTTTTAAATACTGAATTTTCTCTGCTTCCAACTCTTTTATATTTAGCTGAATTGATATTTTACGAACGTTTTTTTCCATAACATCGTGCAGCAACTGAAAACTATTAAATTGTAATCTAGGTTCACTTTTTTTACCAGTATCTCTATTAACCCATCCTTCTCTAACAAATGCTTTAACATGAACAAATGTATTTTGTAACAAAAAGGGACGATGTTTTAAATACTCTTCTCCAAATACCCTAAACTCAAAGGTGTCTGTATAATCTTCAATAGTAAATAATGCCCAACCTTTACCTTGTTTACTAACACGATGTTGTACATCTGTTACTACTCCTCCAAAGGTAATTTCTTTGTTAACATGCGGATTAAGATCATGAAAATCAGAAATTTTACCATTACAAAACGATTTCATTTCTGTTCTAAAATCATCCAAAGGATGCCCAGAAATATAGACACCTACCACCTCACGTTCTCTGGATAATTTTTCCATTGTTCCCCAAGTTTCGCACTCTGGAATAATAGGTTCTTCAATTTGCACATCACTCTCACCTCCAAACAAACTAACTTGTGCCGAATTTTCGTTTTCTTGATGCTTAGCTCCATATTTAATTGCTTTTTCCAAAAAGGTCAACTCGCTACCATCTTTAAAAAAGTATTGAGCACGATGTGTGTCTCCCAACTCATCAAATCCACCTGCAAGCGCTAAGTTTTCAAAAGCTTTTTTATTAGCTGCACGTAAATCTATACGTTTAGCTAAATCAAAGATTGACGTATATGGTCCATCTTCATTTCTATTATTAACAATAGTCATTACTGCACCATGTCCAACCCCTTTGATGGCTCCCATACCAAATCGCACAGCATTATCTTTATTTACAGAAAATTTATAATAAGACTCGTTAACATCAGGACCAAGTACTGGTAACTTCATACGCTTACACTCGTCCATAAAAAAGGTCACCTGCTTAATATCATTCATGTTATTAGACAGTACAGCAGCCATATATTCTGCTGGATAATGCGCTTTTAAATATGCTGTTTGGTATGCTATCCAAGCATAACACGTCGAGTGGGATTTGTTAAAGGCGTAACTTGCAAATGCTTCCCAATCCTTCCAAATTTTTTCTAACTTTTTAGGATCATGTCCCTTTGCACTAGCTTGCTCAACAAATTTTGGTTTCATTTTATCCAAAACCGCAATTTGTTTTTTACCCATTGCTTTACGCAAGACATCGGCTTCACCTTTTGTAAAGTCTGCCAACTTTTGTGATAAAAGCATCACTTGCTCTTGATATACTGTAATTCCGTAGGTTTCTTTTAAGTACTCCTCCATTGCTGGTAAGTCATACTCAATATCCTCATCACCATGTTTTCTGCGTACAAAACTTGGTATGTATTCCATTGGACCAGGTCTGTACAGTGCATTCATTGCAATTAAATCGTCAAAAACGGTAGGCTTAAGATCCTTTAAATGTTTTTGCATTCCTGGAGATTCATATTGAAAAACACCAACTGTCTCTCCACGCTGGAAGAGTTCATAGGTTTTAACATCGTCCAAAGGAAAAGTGTCAGGATCTAAAACTATACCATGTTTAGCCTTCACAATTTTTACAGTATCCTTAATTAAGGTTAACGTTTTTAAACCCAAGAAATCCATCTTAAGTAATCCTGCATCCTCTACTACAGAGTTATCAAATTGGGTTACATATAAGTCTGAATCTTTTGCTGTAGATACAGGTACAAACTTAGTAATGTCATCTGGTGTAATAATTACACCACAGGCATGAATACCTGTATTTCTTACAGAGCCTTCTAAACTTCTAGCAAGGTTTATTGTTTCGGCTTCTAAATTATCACCTTCCGAAATATTAAAAAGCTCGTTAATTTTTTCTAAATCTTCAGCTCTAAACTTTTGGCCTAGTTCCTTTTCACTTAAACCAAAAATCTTTTTTAATTTAGACATGGTCGGAATTAACTTCGCGATCCTATCTGCATCAAAAAGCGGTAAATCTAATACACGTGCTGTATCTCTGATACTACTTTTAGCAGCCATAGTACCATAGGTAATAATTTGTGCTACTTGATTACTTCCATATTTATCTATTACATAATCCATGACACGACTACGACCTTCATCATCAAAATCGATATCAATATCTGGCATACTTACACGATCCGGATTTAGAAAACGCTCAAAAAGTAAGTTATATAATAAAGGGTCAATATTTGTAATCCATAAACAGTAAGCTACAACAGATCCTGCAGCACTACCACGTCCTGGACCAACCGAAACATCCATTTTTCGGGCTTCGCGTATAAAATCTTCTACAATTAAGAAATATCCAGGATACCCAGTATTTTCAATTACTGAAAGTTCAAAATCTAATCGTTCAATAACCTCATCGGACAGCTCTTCTCCATAACGTTTTTTAGCTCCAACATAGGTTAAATGCCTTAAAAAAGCATTTTCTCCTCGTTTTCCTCCATCTACCTCATCATCGACATGTTTAAACTCGTCTGGAATATCAAACGCTGGCAATAATACGTCTCTAGCAAGCTCAAATCCTTCAATTTTATCTACAACTTCTTGGATATTGGTAATCGCTTCAGGAATATCTCTAAATAATGCCTTCATTTCTTCTGAAGACTTAAAATAATATTCTTGATTTGGTAAACCGTAACGATAACCACGACCTCTACCTATTGGTGTTGATTGTTTTTCGCCATCTTTAACACACAATAAAATATCGTGTGCATTAGCATCGCTTTGTTTTCCGTAATAGGTATTATTAGTTGCAACAAGCTTAATATTGTGTTGATTAGCAAACTTGATTAACGTTGGGTTTACACGATTTTCGTCCTCTTGATCATGACGCATAAGCTCTATATACAAATCGTCTTGAAATAAGTCTTTCCACCAAAGCAACGCTTCTTCAGCTTGACTTTCTCCAACATTTAAAACCTTACTTGGCACCTCACCATATAGGTTTCCTGTTAAGCAAATTAAGTCTTCGCGATACCGCTCTATTAATTTTTTATCAATACGTGGTAAATAGTAAAAACCATCAACAAACGCATGCGATGATAGCTTAGCTAAATTGTGGTATCCGTTTTTATTTTTAGCAATTAGGACAATTTGATACCCATTATCCTTTCTACTTTTATCAGTATGATCTTCGCAAACAAAAAACTCGCATCCTAAAATCCCTTTTATTTCTTTGGCTTTAGGTGTTTCTCCTCTCGCTTCTGCTTCTGCATTTTTAGCTTTTATAGCTCTATTATGACCGTTAATAGCCTTTACAAAATGGAAGGCTCCCATCATGTTAGCATGGTCTGTAAGTGCTACTGCAGGCATATCTTGCTCTGCTGCCAAATCAACCAAATCAGTAATACTAATAGTAGATTGTAAAACTGAAAATTGCGAGTGATTATGTAAATGAACAAAATCTACAGATTGCAGATCTTTGATGTTTTCTTTAATTTCGGCAGAAGAAATCTCGTTTGTATTCCGCTTTTGTAATTGCGCTTGGATTTTAGCACTTTCCTTTTTAAGGTTAATGTGCTTTAATCCAATAAGCTGAATGGTTTGCGGATTAGCCTTATTAAAAAGCTCAAAATACTCTGGCTGAACGTCTAATTGCTCTTTTGTATATTTTTTTAATCTTATTAACTCTAAAAAACAACGTGTTGTCGCTTCCACATCTGCTGTTGCGTTGTGCGCTTCTGCAAAAGGTTGATCAAATAAAAACTGATGCAACTCTGTTAAAGTTGGCAACTTAAATTTACCATAACGTCCACCTGGAATTTCGCATAACTCTGCAGTCTGCTCTGTACAAGTATCTAAAACCGGAAGTTCTTGCAAAGGGTTTTCTACGCTTTCGCGAACAAATTCCGCTCCCATAATATTTAAATCAAACTTTACATTTTGACCGACTACATACTTGGTTTTACTAAGCGCAACATTAAATTTTTCTAAAACTTCAGATAACGGAATCCCTTGTTGTTGAGCTAATTCTGTAGATATACCATGGATTTTTTCAGCATCATAAGGTATATTAAAACCTTCTGGTTGTACTAAATAATCCTGATGCTCGATACAGTTACCCATCTCATCATGTAATTGCCAAGCAATTTGAATACATCTAGGCCAATTATCTGTATCTGTAATTGGTGCATCCCAACGCTTAGGTAATCCTGTGGTTTCGGTATCAAATATTAAGTACATGCTGTGATTTCTTTGAAGTTTGTGCTGAAAAATACGAGCCTATAAAAGTACATAGAATTTATAATTCTTTAAAGCGAATTAGCAAACAGTTGTAAACAAAAAAAAAGCCAACATGTAAATGCTGGCTTTTTTTAAAATATAATTATGCATTTATGAGACTAGCTCTTCATGCACTTTTTCGGTATTAATTGCTGCTTGGATAGCGTTTCTATGCTTAGCAATTAAGCTATCTATCGTTGGTGGCAAATTATTTTCTTTTAACAATTTATCATATTCCTCAAGACTAGCTTCCTCACCTTTAATTGCTTCTTCTAAGATTGCTTCTTCATTATTTGAAGTAAAGGTTGATTTTAGGCTCATCCAATTTCTGTGCATGGTTCCTTTAAAACTTCCAGAATCTTCAGGGATTTGTCCATATTGTAAAATTTCGGTTCTTAGTTCTTTTGCAAAGACGCTACGCTCTGAGGCACGTCTTTTAAAAAACATTTTTAATTCATTATTATCTACGTTATCAATTGCATTTAAATACCCTTTTTCGGCATCATAATTTTTAATTAATAATTCGTTTAACTTGTTTGAAATTTTTTCGCTGTAGTTCATAATATCTTTGATCATTTAAATTTCAATATATTTTTTAAAGATGCATATTGTTTGACATCTACAATTACAATATAGCACAAATGACAGCTGTTGTCAAGCGATTTAACAGGGTTTGTGATAGCCTTAAGAGTATTTAACAAAAAAAAAGCCAACGCTAATGCGTTGGCTTAAATATTATAATTTAAAGGTGATTAATTAGTACAATCTCCTAAATCATCTATTAAATCTTGTATCGATCCATCTGTATCACCACATTGTTGCTTTTTATTCTCTAATGCAGTTTTATAAAAGTTACATACTTGCGGATAATCTGCAGACATAACATCTACTGCTTCGTAATTAGTTTGAGTGGTCAACGCTACTGCTGTTGCATTTTGGCAAGCCACTAAAGGATCTATCGTTACCACTGTTCCGATGCTTAAAATTGGCACATTATAAAAATACCCTTTATTAAAATTTTCTGTTTGTGTACCAGAACTATCAAATACGTTAAAAGTAAACGTTCCAGAAACGGTTCTTTCAATAATATTAAAATCAGAAATATTTATTTTACCATCTGCAGGATACACTTGTAAATCTGGGTCAGGCACGTTATTAGTTGAATAAAAATCACCAAACTCATTTTCATAAGTTGCAGATGATGTTGTATTACCTAAAAGGTACAAAGTCTCGGCAGTATCATTTGTTTTAAGTATTATAGTCTCTAAACCTCTAATACCAGTAATTGTTAAATTTCCTGAGCCATCAACATTAGCTCTGTAGGTTGTTGCTTCCCATAACTCGCCATCATTATATCCTATAAATGCAGGATTATTAAAGACTAGATCCTCACTACAAGATGTCAAGGTTAATAATACAACTAATAAAATTGTTATTTTTTTCATTATCGTTACTTTTATACAAGACCAAAAATAGAATAATTTATTTTATTTGACAGAATTACTTTAAAAAGTTGAGAATTAAAAAAATATAGTATCTTTGCAGCTTATTAATAATAGAGGTCGCGTACCTTACAAATTAATTATTTATGCCAGTAAAAATTAGATTACAAAGACACGGTAAAAAAGGAAAACCTTATTACTGGATCGTAGCAGCAGATGCTAGAGCAAAAAGAGATGGTAAATACCTAGAAAAATTAGGTGCTTACAATCCAAACACAAACCCAGCAACTATCGAAATAAACGTTGATGGAGCTGTACAATGGTTACAGAATGGTGCACAACCAACTGACACAGCAAAAGCAATTTTGTCTTACAAAGGTGTTATGCTTAAAAACCATTTAGCAGGTGGTGTTAGAAAAGGTGCTTTAACAGAAGAGCAAGCTGAAGCAAAGTTTACAGCTTGGTTAGATGAAAAAGCAAGTAAAGTAGAAGCTAAAAAAGACGGTTTATCAAAAGCGCAAGCTGATGCTAAAACTAAAGCTTTTGAAGCAGAAAAAGCAGCTAATGAAGCTAGAATTGCAGCTAACGCTCCAGTTGTAGAAGAAGCTCCTGCTGAAGATGCAAAAGCATCTAACGAAGAAGAAGAATAAAAATTAATTTTTATACTTTTAAACTCCGATAATTTTTATCGGAGTTTTTTATGCAAAAAACTTTTGTTATGGATATTAAAGACTGTTTCTTTTTAGGTAAAATTGTTAAAAAATATAGTTTTAAAGGCGAGCTCCTTATAAAACTAGATACTGATGAGCCTGGACTTTATGAAAACTTAGATTCTATGTTAATAGATTTACGTGGTTCATTGGTTCCGTTTTTTGTTGAAAGCTCTCAATTACATAAATCAGAATTACTTCGTGTAAAATTTGAAGATGTCGATACCGAAGCTGATGCTGATAGTTTAATTAAAAGCAACATATACTTACCACTAAGCGTTTTACCAGAATTAGAAGATGATAAATTTTATTTTCATGAAATAATAGGTTTTAAAGTTGAAGACAAAAACTTTGGAACTGTTGGTATTATTAAAGCGGTTAATGACAGTACTGCACAATCCCTATTTGAAATTGACAGAGATGGTATTGAGATTTTAATCCCAATGAATGATGAGTTTATTTCTAAAGTGGATAAACCAAACAAAACTATTTTTGTAGATACTCCAGAAGGCTTAATTGATTTATATTTAGAAGATTAATTTTTTGTGTGCTGAATTTATTTTTAGCCTAAATGTAATAAATGATGAGATCCTGAAACTAGTACAGGATGACGTAACCTAGCAGTAAGTCTTTTATAAATAATCTAACAAAATCATAGCTGTTATTTATCCTAAGTATTTAATAGATTTACAGCTTACAAGATAACCTAGGTCATGCTGAATTTATTTCAGTATCACATCCAAAACTAAAGAGATCCTACATCACATTTAGGATAACGTCATATGAGCAAGCCTTTTAAATTCAAACAATTTACTGTACAACAAGACCAATGTGCCATGAAAATTGGTACTGATAGCGTTTTACTTGGTGCTTGGTCACCTTTAAACACCAACCCATTTGCTATTTTGGATATTGGTGCAGGAACAGGAATTTTAGCTTTAATGCTTGCACAACGTAGTCAAGCGGAAGTTATTGATGCTTTAGAAATTGACGAACAGGCGTATGAGCAATGTGTTGATAATTTTGAAACTTCGGTTTGGGCTGATCGCTTATTTTGTTATCATGCCGATTTAGCTGAGTTTACAGAAGAAATTGAGGACAAATACGACTTGATTATATCCAATCCTCCATTTTATGCTGAGGATTACAAATCTGACAACACACAACGTGACTTAGCTCGTTTTACAGATGCCTTACCTTTTGATCATTTAGTTGCTTGTACTGCTCAACTATTGTCTGAAACTGGTATTTTTACGGTTGTTATTCCCTTTAAAGAAGAGGCTCACTTTATAGACCTAGCGTCTAAAGTTAATTTGTTTCCTAATAATATCTTACATGTTAAAGGAACGCCTACTTCGGATGTTAAAAGAAGTTTGCTAGCGTTTTCTTTCCGCGAAAGCGAAATTAAAACTGAGACTTTGGTTATTGAAACCTCAAGGCATCAATATACTGATGATTATATTGCGTTAACTAAAGATTTTTATCTTAAAATGTAATTGGGTTTGGGGTTTATAAGAGACCCTTCGACTGCGCTCAGGGTGACATTGGTATTGCTATTGGATTTTGCTATTGTTTATTACTTTCTTTTAGATTAAGATGCGATCCTGAAACTAGTTCAGGATGACTTGGTAAGAGGTTTTTTTGCTATTGGGTTTGGTTGGTCTAATAGAGACCCTTCGACTGCGCTCAGGGTGACATTGGTTTTGCTATTTATGACATTGGTTTTGGTGGTTTTATTTTATTAGTGTGAAGTTTTTATTGCTACTTGTGTTACTTAGGATGTGATCTTGAAACTCGTTAAGGATGACTTGGTTTGTGTGGCTTTGTTTTGCTATTGGGTTTTGTGGTTTGTAAGAGACCCTTCGACTGCGCTCAGGGTGACATTTGTTTTGCTACTTGTGACATTGCTATTAAACTTTGGAATGTTGTGGAAAATATTCTAAAAAAAGTAATTATTTACTCGATTTTTTCTTGATTATTTAGGTTTTGATTTTTTGGATGAGATCCTGAAACTAGTTCAGGATGACTTGGTGTGAGTTTTTTTTGCTATTGGGTTTGGTTGGTCTAATAGAGACCCTTCGACTGCGCTCAGGGTGACATTGGTATTGCTACTTGTGACATTGGGTTTGGTGGTTTTTAGGAACTCTTCGACTTGGCTCAGGGTGACATTGGGTTTGCTAGTAAGGTTTTGTGCTAAAATGCTAAATATGTTATTATATACTCGTAAATAAAAGAATTCTTAAAAATTTGCCTTAATTTTTGATATAATATTGTGTTCTGAAAACGATTTCGTTATTTTTGTGATTGAAACAATAAGCTACACGAATAGTTTATTTTTAATACAGACTTAAATGAAACCAGATTTATTTGAAGCGCCAGATTACTATAATCTTGACGAACTTTTAACTGAAGAACATAAATTAGTACGTGATGCTGCTCGTGAATGGGTCAAGCGTGACGTCTCTCCTATTATTGAAGAGTATGCTCAAAAAGCAGAATTCCCGAAGCAAATTGTTAAAGGATTAGCAGATATTGGTGCTTTTGGACCTTATATTCCTGTGGAATATGGTGGTGCAGGTTTAGACCAAATTGCTTATGGTTTAATTATGCAAGAGATAGAACGTGGTGATTCTGGTGTACGTAGTACTGCCTCAGTACAATCGTCGTTAGTAATGTATCCTATTTGGAAATATGGTAACGAGGCACAACGCCAAAAATACTTACCAAAATTAGCTAGTGGAGAATGGATTGGAAGTTTTGGTTTAACTGAGCCTGACCATGGAAGTAATCCTGGAGGCATGGTCACCAACTTTAAAGACATGGGAGACCATTACCTTTTAAATGGTGCAAAAATGTGGATTTCAAATTCGCCTTTTTGTAACGTTGCTGTTGTTTGGGCAAAAAATGAAGCAGGTCGTATTCACGGTTTAATTGTAGAACGTGGTATGGAAGGTTTTACAACACCTGAAACACATAACAAATGGTCCCTTCGTGCGTCTGCAACAGGCGAGCTTATTTTTGACAACGTTAAAGTGCCAAAAGAAAACTTATTACCAAACAAATCTGGATTAGGTGCACCATTAGGCTGCTTAGATTCGGCACGTTTTGGTATTGCTTGGGGAGCGATTGGAGCAGCAATGGATTGCTATGATACTGCTTTAAGATATAGCAAAGAACGTATGCAATTTGGTAAACCTATTGGACAATTCCAATTACAACAAAAGAAGCTTGCTGAAATGATTACCGAAATTACCAAAGCCCAATTATTAGCTTGGCGACTTGGTGTTATGCGCGAAAATGGTACTGCTACCTCTGCACAAATATCTATGGCGAAACGTAATAATGTAGATATGGCTTTAAAAATTGCTAGAGACGCTAGACAAATGTTAGGTGGTATGGGAATTAGTGGTGAGTACAGCATTATGAGACATATGATGAACCTTGAAAGTGTTGTTACTTACGAAGGTACACATGATATCCATTTATTAATTACTGGTTTAGACGTTACTGGATTGAATGCTTTTAAATAGTGGTTAGCAGTAAGTAATTAGTGGATAGTTGGAAGATGATAGATGATAGATGATAGAAAAGATTAACCTTTCATACTTTCAATTTTATATATAAAAAAAGCACGTTATAATGACGTGCTTTTTTTGTTTTTGTACTATATCAATTTTACAATTGCTGTTTCTGTTTGTGCTGCTGTTGCTTTTGGTTTTGATATAGGTTGTGATTGTGCTAGTACTTTTGCTTTCTTTTGTTATTAATAAACTATGTCAGCTTGCTTATGCTATCTAAAACCCATCTGTAAATCGCCAGATAACACCAATATTACATTGGTAATAACTACCCACTTCTGGACTGTTATTTTTAACTGCAACGTTAGCACGTCCAGAGATATTAACAGCCATTTTAGGAAACAGCCAATAACTAATACCTAAACCTGGACCAACTATAAACGCGTCTGTATTAGCGTACGTGTATTTTCCTGCTGCTAAAAACACGTATAACTCCTTGTAATCTCTTGCTGTATTTGGAATAATATAATAATTAACATCTGCTTGTACTGCAAACAAACTCGCATTGGATTTGGGTGTTTTTAGCGTATTTGTGGACACATTAACACCAATACTCCAATTAGGATCCAACTGATAGTCTACGCCTAAATTAAAAGGCGTTGCAAAGTCTAACTTGTCTATTGCCCAAGGTAACCTGCTGTATGGATAGTTATTAATAATGTTGACACCTAAAGCTAGCTTTACATGTGGTTTATCTTGTGCTACAGCTTTGTACATGACTAATGTACTAGCTACAGCAATGTGTAGTAATAGCGATTTTATATTCATCAAGTTACTATTTTAACTTAGTTACTATATTGCGCTATAATAGTTTAGGGAGTTACTTTACAAACCTTATTAAGGCGTTATTATTGTATTATTTTTTAAACTGATACCATTTTTTCTTAACCGTTTCGGCATTATAGCCATAACCATAGCCATAATTATAACCATAACCATACGATCCTTTAAAATCAATATCGTTAATGATATAACCCATGTTTTTAATCTTTTTCTGGTCTACTAATTTCTTAGAGTATTCAATTAATGGTTTTTCTGTCACTCCAGATCTCACCACATAAGCTGTATAATCAATACCATCCATAAACGTTAGCGTATCTGCTACTAATAAGGTTGGTGCTGTATCTACAATAATATAATCGTAATGTGCTTTTGCTTCGTTTAAAAACGCCTGGAAACGTGCGCTTGATAATAAAACCGTTGGCATTGGAGGAATTGGACCTGACAATAGTAAATCAAATTGATTACTATCTGCATCCATTTGTATTAATATGTCTTGCCAATTACTGGTTTGATTACTTAAATAATTAGATAATCCAGCTTTGTCTTTAGAGCTTCCAATTAAGGCGTGTAATTGAGGATTACGCAAATCTGCACCAACTAATAACACTTTCTTTTTTAAATGAAAATAAGTTTGTGCAATATTAAACGCGACTGTTGTTTTTCCTTCGCCTTTAACCGAAGACGTTACCGCAATAACTTGACCTTGATCTGTCTGTTTGTTATGCAACGTAAAGTTTAGGTTATGGATTAAGGTTCTAAACGCTTCCTCAGTTTGTGTGTTTCCTGAGGTTAATTTTAACGCTTGTTTAGCATTAGGAATTACCGGAATCTCACCAACAATTGCAGTATTAGGGTTAATATTTTCAACATCCTTACTCGTGTAAATTTTAGTATTAGTTAAAAACTTTAAATACAAAATACCGATTGGTAAACCCAGTCCTAATAACAAGGCAGCTAACAATACAATTTTACGTTTTGGAGCTACAGGAATCGAGTTAGTAATCGCGTAATCTATCACTTTTACATTAGCTGCAGTGACAGCCATAGTAATTGCTGCTTCTTCGCGTTTTTGTAATAATAGTAAGTAAAGGTTTTCTTTTAGTATTTGTTGACGCTCTATACTACGCAGTATTTTTTCTTTACTAGGTAAGGTTTTAAAAGACTGTTGTGCTAAGCCTTGTGCACGTTTATTTTGCGATAAGGACTGTTGCAATTGGGTTTTATAACCAGATAATGAGCGTTGTATGTTATTATTTAAATCTGTAATAGACGCTTTTAAAATCTTGACTCTAGGATTATTGTCACCAGCTGTGGCTTTCCATTTGTTATATTCTAACACAGCAGTATTATAATCGCTAACCAAGGTATTTACTGCACCACTATTTAACCCAATATTAGCAGGTAATAATTTAATCTCTTGATTGCTAGCAATGCTTTTATCCAGTACATCTGCTAATAACAATTGGGTTTCGGCTTCAAAAAGTTGTTCGTCTTTAATTGATTTTTTCTGAATCACAGACGCTGCATCAGCTTCAAAAATACTTAAGTTATTGTTTTGCTTGTAGCTACCTTTAGCGACTTCAATCGAGTCCAACTCGGTTGTTAGATACGTAAACCTTTCGTCAATAAACGCGATGGTACGTTTAGACACTTCCTGTCTGTCTGTAATACCATCTTGTGTATAGACTTCAATTAAAGTATTTAAAACCTGTTGTGCTTTTTGCTTGCTTGGATCTTCAAGACTTAATATTAAAATATCACTATCCTTACCATCAGGTGCAATTTTTATGGCTTGTAATAAGTTTTGAGTCGCTTGAGTTTGACTACTAATTTTAACCTCGTATACTGGATTATCATTAGCCACTAAACTTTGTGCATTTGCAGGCTGAATGGTAAACGGAAAGTCAACCGTTGGCTTTTCAAAATAAAAGTTTGGGACTTGTAAGGTGACTTCGGTGTCTAGGTTTAGTAATTTATAACCTTTATCCTGAAGTGTAATTTCAAAAATTAAATCGGCTTCTGGTTTTGCTAATTCTGGTTCAAACACCACTTTAAAAGGTGCGTTAAAGACTTCGGATTTATTAACACGACCAGACTGAAAATACTGCACCTGTAAATTTAATTGATTAACCACTTGTCGGTTTAATCTAAAGGATTGCAATACAGCACGTTCGTTTTCTAGGTTGACGTTACCTTTACCTAACAATTTATCTAAGTCTAGGTTTAAGGCAGTGGATTCTTTTTCCGTTAACACCTTAATTTTTGCAGCAGTTTTGTAGCTATCAGGTGTATAACGCAGATATAAAAAGGCTATAATTAAGGCTATTATTCCGCTTAAAGCGATCCAATACCAATAGGCTAAATACTTATTAGCAATCCCTTTTAAGTCTATTTGCTGGTCCTGTGCGTCTTGTTGTTCTAGGTAATTATCCATAGTCTACTTATCTAGTCAATAAAATTATAGCACTTAGTGTTACTGATGCAATTGCCACTATAGTCGTCACATTACCTACGTAACCTGCTGTTTTTACTTTGGCACGATTAGGTTGTACCACTAACACGTCGTTAGGTTTTAGTCTGTATTCTGGATTGTCCATCCAATTGGTGGTGGTCAAATCTATGTGTGTAATTTTACGTGTTGCGTCCACTTCTCTGATTAACAAAATATCGTTACGCTTTCCGTTAATAGTTAAATCGCCAGCATAACCTAAAGCTTGTGGTACACTAATGTACTGCTCAGTAAAACTAAAGGTTCCAGGACGTTGGACTTCACCTAAAACAGTCACTTTGGCATTAAGTAATCTAACGGTTACAATAGGATTAATTAGGTGACCACCATTTTCTAGTTGTGCCACAATTTGGTTTTCTAGTTGCGAGTTGGTAAGCTGTGTTGCTTTAATTTTGCCTAACACTGGTAAGGCTATAAACCCTTCAGGATTTACTAAGTACCCTTGTAGTTTTAAAATATCTACGCTATTATTAACAGCAGCAGTATTTACATTTTTGTTATACGGAATAGCTGCTTCTGGTATGGCAGCACTTATGGTTACTGCTAATATATCGTTAGGCTGAATGGTATTTTCTTGATACTGTACGTTAGTTTGGTTGTATTGGTTAGCATCCTGAAAGTATAAAATTTCTTTATTACTAACACAGCTGCTTAATGACAAAGCCATAGTTACTACTGTGATGACTTTAACGATGTGATGTTTAAATTTGGGTTGCATACTTATGATTACTATTAGCGATTTTTATCTATACCACTACTGGTTAGGCAGTTGGTTTTAAACGTCTGACTTAAATAATGCGTGACGTTTTGTATTGTTTATTTTATTTAACGTGTCAAAAATAGTAACAAAATAATAAACTACCACTTTTAAGCCGATTAAAACCATGTATTTTAAGCATTTAAAACCGTTTACTTTTACAGCATTTTTAGCCTGTTTTTTTAATACACTATCCATACACTATCTATACCTTTGCTATACTGTTACTATACCTTTGCTATAAGGCTTCTTTATTAACCATTTTTGGTTGTATTATTTGGTTTGCATTTTTGTTATTTAGCGACACTATTTAGCCAACATTATTTAAAAAACTGATTGACTTTAGACAGGTTTTTAAACACAATGGTGTACCAACCACCAACTTTATTGGACGTTACTGCTTTATAGTCTTCTTTAGATTTAATAATAATATTTTTTAAACTACGGTTACTGGCTCCTCCAGCTCTCATTTTGGTAATCACTTCTGGTAAATATCCAAACGTATAATCACGCGTTTTAAATATGCGTAAAATAAAATCGTAGTCTGCAGCTATTTTATATTTTAAGTTGAAATCACCTTGTTTTGCATACACGTCACGTTTTAAAAATAAGGTAGGATGTGCTGGCATCCATCCTTTTTTAAGCAAGCTAGATTTAAAATTTTGACTCTGCCAATGTCTAATCACTTTATCTGTATTGGTTTGCGTTACATATTGCAAATCACCATACACACCATCCACGTTTTGGCTATTAAAGGTATTTACAATATTTTGAATGGTATTAGGATTAGCCAGCATATCATCCGAATGTACAAAACCAATCACATCTCCTGTTGCCAACGCAATCCCTTTATTTAAGGCATCATAAATCCCTTTATCAGCTTCAGATTGAATGACAATATTAGCCTGAGGCGATTTACTTTTAATGTGTTGTGCCATTTCTAGTGTGTTATCTGTGGACTGACCATCGATAATAACATACTCGATATTAGGATAGGTTTGTTGCAATACAGACTCCATACAACTTACTATTGTTGCGACACTATTGTATGTTGCTGTTATAATTGAAATTTTCATTGGTTATAAGCCTTTAATTATTTGGAGTTTGAGGTGATGCTTGTTTTAATTGACGTTTTAAATCTTTAAATTTTAAGTCAATCATTGTTTCATAAATAAAGCGTAGTTTACAAAAGGTATAACCTGCTTTACCATTTAAAAAACCACCTTTAACAATATAAAAAGCGAAAAATATAAGCTGTGGTCTAAATGGTAAATGATAGCTTAGTCTTTTTTGCGTTTTACGTTTTATAATAGGGTCTTTAGAAAACAAATTAGCCCATTGTAAAGGTTCTTTAACTTCCTGAAGCATTTTTTCTGCTTCCATTTTAGAATATCTATTATGCTTATCAAACCACAACGTTAATCCTTTATTAAAAGGATAATGTATTAGATGTTCTTGTAAACGTCCTTCTTTTCCTGTGGTATTATATTCTTCGTTAATTTCACGTGCTACAGTAACACAACCCTTTTTAAACACTCTAGGAAACCACGTTGGATAACCACTACTTTGTTTAATCCATTTGTCCTGAAACATGTCCTTACGTCTAACACGATACATTGTAATAGCATCTGTATTAGTGGTTGCCTTTAAAATCTCTTGTTTTAAAGCTTTAGTTATAATCTCATCTGCATCAACCATCACTATCCAATCACAAGTAGCAGGAACACTTTGTAATGCTGCATTACGTTGTGCTGCATAATTATCAAAAGGACGTTGTATAATTTTGGCATTATGCTTTTTTGCAATCTCTAAAGTATTGTCTGTGCTAAACGAATCAAACACAATAATTTGATCCACAAAGTCCAACGCAGCTAAGCATTGATCTAAAATAGTTTCTTCGTTATAGGTTAGTATTACAGCACTAATCATTGATTACTCTTTTTTTTATGAATTTTGCAGGATTACCACCAACAATTGCCCAAGGTTCTATGTCTTTATACACAGATGCAGTTGCACCAACCACAGCACCTTGACCTATTGTCACACCCATTCCAATATATGCAGCAGCACCAACCCAAGATTGACCCTTTAATACAATAGGTGCAATAATCAAAGGGTTGTTTGATACTGTTACATCATGTGACGCTGTACACAAATACGATTTTTGAGATACGGTTGCATGTGCTCCAATAGTAACTTTTGCAACGTTATAACAATCTACTTCTGGTGCTAAACAGGAATATTCATGCATTTCTAAATTCCAAGGAGCATAAATTTTTACCGATGAATACACCACAGCTTTAGCATGTACCTTTGCTCCAAACAAACGAAGCAACATCAATTTCCAGCTATTCCCAATACGTCTTGGTAAAGGTCTAGCAAACACCATCCAAACCACAGACCACAACAAACGTGCTATTTGGTTTTTACGACTTAAGGTGTTGTTATAATTTGATAAATCTACTTTGTTCATACTATATCTATAAAATCTGGTTGTTCGGCTTTATTTAAAATCCAATCGTACAATGCTAACATTTGTTTTGCAACAGCTTGCATGCTATATTTTTGCTCTATTAATTGTCTACCATTTACTCCCATTTGTTGCAAGTCTTCAGGTGATTTTGCCATCATGCTATTAAGTGCGTCCACTAAAGGTGTGACACCAATCCCAATCCATTGTCCACAATTATTAGTATTTAATTCTTCCCAAGGTGCACCTTGTGTGGTAATAACAGGTGTGTAACTTGCCAAAGCCTCAGCCACTACAATCCCAAAGTTTTCGCTAAAGGTTGGTAGCACAAACACAGACGCTTCCCTAAATACTTTTGTTTTTTGGTCATTAAACACTGGTGGTTTAATCGTAATTTGATGTTCTAGATTAGCAGCTTTAATTTTTGCTTTTAAGCTTTTAATATACTCTGGTTCACCATTACCATAAATATCAATTACCCAATCTTGTTTTAATTTATTATCTGCTAATTGCCAGGCTTCAATTAAATTTTCAATCCCTTTTTTAATATGAATGCGCGATAAAAACAACATACGCTTTGGTTGTGTTGCTTTAACAGGAATTTCAGCCGGAAACTGACTGACATTAATTCCGTTTGGTATCATAGCCACAGGATTTTTTAATCCTAAAGCTCTAATACTTTTTACTTCCATTGGCGCAGTCGCGTGTAAACAGGTCGCTTGCTCTAAATCTTTATACTGAAACAGTTTTAAAGCGACTTGTTTTTTAATTTTGCCTTGCGACAAAGCCCAAGGCTCTAACATGCCTCTGGGTGTAATAATATAAGGTACACCTTTTTGACGTGCTATTTTAGCCATTTGATGCACTGGCATTTGCCATAAGCCATGACCATGTAATAAGGTCGTATCAGAATAATTTAAAGAATTAACCAAGCTTTTAGAACGTTGCAATGTCTCAGCATCATGAAGCCTGATCCCACTATTAACTGTATTAAACGACCTAGTTATTGGGTTATTACTTTTTAAAGTATCCAAACCAATGTGCAATGTTGCATCTATTTCCAACATAGCAGCAATTAAGTGTGACACACTTCTAGCTGGACCACCAGTTGTTATGTCTATGGATGTTATGACGTGGTTAATTTGCATGTCTAATTATATTTTTTTTTACGATATAACAATTTGTCAATAACGAATAAAACAACAGCTATTTGAAGTGTAGGCTTAATAAAAATAATAAAGTAAAACAAACTTGGTGGCACTTGTTTGATTGCTAACGTTACAAATAAAGAAACGAATAAAATTTTACCTATTTGTCCTCCTTTAGCAAAAAACACATAAAACCAAGCATAGGCAATACCTGTCAAAAATCCATTTAAAATTACCCAAACCCAACCACCTTCTCTGTAAGCTGTTATTGCGCCAAATGTAGTTAAACTACCTATTCCTTTTTTTACTACTGTATTCCAAGCCATCACGGAAATTTCACCAGACAATTCACCGTTATCACTTAAAACCTGAGGTTTTTCGTTAATAATAATACGAGGAAAAAAACTTACAATTATTGCAGAGACATATTGTACGTGATTGAAATGACTAAATGGGTTATCGAAATCATTTTTTAAGTGTGTCATTACAAAATACGTATCTGCACGTGCCATTAATGAGTTAAACCCACTTTCAAACACATTATCTACAGCATATGACGAAGAAGCTGCAAACAACTCTTTTTTATCAGAAACATCACTAAGCTGTCTTAAAAACACCATAAAGGGACTAATTACTAATAAAAAAACAATCCCAAGAGAAATAATTTTTATACCTAGACGGTAATTGTTATGAATACATAATGCAGCAACCATGAAAAAAATTGGTGTAATTGCAAATATGCGTTGTGCAGTACCTAGCAATAAAAAGGCAACTATCACATAACAAATAATCATTAAGATTCTATTTTTTGAATTTACCTTAATAACCAACGCCAAGGACACTGCCATAACTGCTAAAAACACATTGGATAATGAAGCCAATAACCCTTTATAAACACTCTGTTTATTGTAATAAGAATCCAAATCCTCTACATTATAAACTGTTAAATCATTTGTAAAATAATAGCCCAACCATAATATAAAGCTGACATAAAATAATTTTTTATAATTTTTAAAAAACCAATAATCTAAATTAGGTAATTTTAATTTTTTTTGTCTTTTATTTAAAAATTTATACTCTCCAAATCGCACACCTTGAATAAGAAAAAAAAAGAAAAGGAGCGACATGAAAATAACCTCGGAAAGCTCAAAAGAACCGATATTAGATAATCCAGATTCACTTTTAAAAAACACAGGTAACACGTAATACCCCAAGGAAAAAAAAGACATTACACCTAATAGAATCCACAGGGCTGACTGATTTTTGCGCATTCTTTTAATAACATAGTATATTAAAGGCAAAAAAAGAAGAGTAAAAAATATATCCAAATTATTACGTTTTTAATTCAATTTCAAAAAAGCTTCTAATATATTAGTTGCTTTTTTAATGATTGCTATTTTTTTCCTTCTATTAAAAAAAACATGATTAATTATAGGAATACTGTATTTCGGCAATAATAAAACCACAAGTTTAACTACTTTATTTTTACCTCTAATTTTTTTCTTAAATTTAGACAATACTTCAGCATTGCTTATTATTGGGTCGACACTTGTACTAATGTATTTACGAAAATGATCATGTAAATTCAAATCATAATTATATAAATCAACTTTATTACTTTTTAAGAAATTATAATTAAGTACACAAAGCATACCGCTAACAGTTTGTTTGTTTTGCAATCTACTACTTACACCTTCATGATTTAACCTATATTTCAATAAAGGTTGTTTTATTCTATAAAATTTAGTTCTGCATATTAAACGCAGCCATAAATCACGATCTTCACATGCTAAATAATCGCGATACCCTCCAACCTCTTTTAACAAAGCTGTTTTTAACATAACTGTAGGATGTATAATAGGCTTCATTGCTTGTTTATATGTCAATCCGTTTTCTAAATATTCAAAATTATAGATACTAGCATCCTTACTAAAACCTACCTCATTATTATTTTCGTCTATTAAAATAACATCAGAACATATTACTCCAATTAAATTATCTGATTCAAAAACTGCAATTTGTTCTTCAAAACGGTCAGGCATGCAAATATCATCCGCATCCATTCTAGCAACATAATTACCACTACATTGCTCTAAACCCATATTTAGAGCCTTTACCAAACCTATGCCCTTAGTGTTAAGTATAATAATTCTTTTATCATTATAACTTTCTAAAATACCTAAAGTTGAATCAGTGCTACCATCATTTATAACAATTAGTTCGAAATTTAAAAAACTCTGCTTTAGCACACTGTTTATAGCATCTCTTAAATATTGCTCACCATTTCTAACAGGCAGCAATACAGATATAAATGGACTTAATTTATTCATCATTTAAAAATTTTAACAGAAGGTGTATTTATCTTTAAAACAACATATGCACATATAAGACAAGTAAAAAAACTAAATAAAACATAACAAAATTGCCATAAAAAACTATTCATGTCTAATAAATCATTAAAAAAACCATAAATAATAAAAAGTAATGGCATATGCACTGCATATAAACTATATGATATATCGGGTAATCTTGGAAAATCCAAAAGGTTAACTCCAATAACCTTATGAGGAATAATTTTTACAAGCATTAAAATAAAAAAGCCTGTTAACGGTGTTAAAAGCATAGAAAGTAACATTGGACTAAATCTTTGAATTACAATTAAAAGACAAAGACAAAACAAGATACTAAATAGTCTAAAGTACCTACTTAATACAAACTGGAAATCCTTAAGCAAAACACCAGAATACCAAACAAAAAAGAGTAAAGTAAATTCTAAATTCCAAAATGCTATCAAAAAGATTGTTCCAAATATTAAATAGTGATAATTAAAAGCACCAATAATTGCAACCTTTTTTAAAAGAACACCTAAAACGTAAAACTGAACCAAATAACCCAAGGTCCATAATGGTGTATTTGACCCAAATGTTGCTCCAAAAACAGGTTGCAAAGAAAATAAATTTATAAAAAAATTATAAAAAGTGTACTGCTTTGTGGTATCACAATTAAATACATTATCTACATAAACACTATAATTAAACCAATCGTATCCAATATAATCTAATAATATTGTAAATAATAAAGCAGACAAATAAATAGGATAAATTCTTATTACGCGTGTCTTAATTTTTTTATACAAGTTAAAATCATCAGTTTCCTGAAGAAACACTTTAGATGTAAAAAAACCTGACAAAAAAACAAATAGATATGCTGCTTCACGCCCAAAACTAAATAAACTTTTAAATAAAGTAACAATTATGTTGTTTGACAAATCACCAATCTGAGGAAAACTTAATGCCAATGCATGCCCAACAACAACTTGCACCAAAAGAAAAATTTTAATAATTTCTAAAGCGGAAGACTCTTTTTTACCGATTTTTATAAAATTAAAGTCCATTAATAATTCTATTTATATAAAACCTGTAAAATGTTTTAAGTTTTCTTAAACTAAACAAAGTGTCTTTTAAACTACTTTTAGCACTTAATTTCAATTCACTAATAGCTGTTAAAAGATTATCATATTTATTAAATCCAAGGTGGCTAATAATGAAGTTGTCATCACTATTTAAAGTAGAATTAATAGCCATTTTTCTTTTTTGAAAATGTATATAAGCAAACTCTTGTGTTTTAAAAATTTGATTTTTATACCATCCTTGCATAATAGCTCCATCTTGTAAGAAAAAAAACTGCCCACTTTTATTAGATGGCAAATGTGTCAAACTAAAAACATTAAACTGTGGATCAACGTCAAGTATGGCTGCATTATTTTCAAAATAGAGTAATCCTTGTTTTTTCCAAATCTTATTTACTCCGTGATGTTCATCAAAACCAAATATTTTTGCATCTTTAAAAACCGTATCCCACTTGTATTCACTTCCCTCTAGTTTGAATGCATATTTTGATATAGGGCTTTTACTCATCAACGATAAATGTCCTTCAGAATAAATTCTGTCATACTTATCTAATAAATCATCAGTGATAAACTGATTCAATTTTCCAAATATCAAATCTATATCACAATGACCCCAAAAATCATAATCGATACCATAACTATCTAAAAGAATCCAATAGGTTGGTTTAAAATCACATAATTTATAACTCGTATCTAATACAATATTAATACTAAGTGTGGTTTCAATAGTTTTTTTTACTTCACCTAAAGAGGTGAACTTTACGATAACATTTTCAGGAATTTTAAATGAATCAGTAATGCAATCTGTCAATAAAAGCCAATTAAACTCTGAGTTACGCGCACATGAATCCAACCATAATTGAAAATAATTTGGAAAAACTCCAAAATAAGGTACTACAAAATAAACTTTATTTTTCATCTTTCAAAGAATTAATAAAAGTGCTATAGCGTATTCCATAAGACTGCCAGCTATATTTTTCTTTATCTGCGTCTGTTAATTCACAACTTGTTAATTTCACCCTTTTATTTCTAAATTTCTGTAAAGCTTTAATTAACCCTATCTCATCAATAGAATCCATAATAATTACTGAGTCTTTATCGTCAATCTTTGCTTTTACATCTGGACCACCTGTATTTGCAGAAGTGATAATAGGTAGACCACACGCTAATGCTTCCAAAATCACCATCCCAAATCCATCTTGTCTCGATGGTAATAATAAAACATCAAAAGAATTATAGTAATTAATTAATTTATCATTCGGCACGTACCCAATACGCTTAAAATTATCAGAATCTGTATGATGTTCCCCATTATATATACCAATATGAGAAACGTGTAAATTAAAATCTTTTTGCAGAGTTTTATTTATAATATCTACACCTTTTTGAAAGCTCCATCCTCCGACAAAAAGAGCATTAATTTTTTTTCCTTTAGATAAAATCTTCTTTTCTGCATAAAATCTCAATAAGTTTATACCATAATTATTAATAAACAACTTCTCTTTATTTATGTTATTATCAACAAATGTGTTATAAGCGAAGATTGATGGTATTACAATTTTATCAGCTATATCATAACCTTCCAACTCTCTGCTTATATAAAGCTTGGGCAATTTGATTTCTTTTATTCCTTCAATCAATTCAATTTGAGATTTAACATGAGCTGAACCTCGATCAACAATAGATAGTGCTCCATATTTAGATTTGGCATACTTAAGAGAACTAACGCATACACCTGATAAACCCACAAAAACATCACATTTTGTCATCTTTTTGGTTATCAACCAATCAACGAGAGGCATAATTAAAAATGTTGTTGCACGCTGAATTTTTGGAAAAAATCTTTGTAGAGCAGTTATACTTAAAGGAAATAAATACCAAAATAAACAGATATACTTTGCATCACCTAGGTTGTATTTTTTCATTTTCCATTTTGGCATATATCCAATAACGGTAACTTCATGTCCCGAAGAACTGAGTTCGCGCGCCAAATGAACCAAATGGAATGGAGTAGATGTACCGATTACTACTTTCATTTATCTATTTTTTTTGAGGCATAAAACATAATTAAAAACTTAAAAATTTCAGCAATTAATTTACCTATTACAGCTCCTTCAACTCCGTTATACAATGCTCCAATAACAATAAACACAAAAGGAAATGGTGTTAAAATTAGTTGTAATTTAAATAAATTTACACCTAAGCCTTTTGCTAAAAATTTATTATCTATTGCATGCGTCATAATCGTAAAACAATAAGCACCAGCTATGACATATAAAATATTTTCAATTTCTGTGCGATATTCCTTTGCCAGCAAAACATCAACTAAAGGACCTCCTAAAATTGCAAATAAAACTATTCCAACAACACCAATAATTAGAGCATATTTAAGCCAATTCTTAGCTATATCCTGAAATTTTCCATATTCATTTTCCGAGTTAAACTTGTATAAATCTGGTCTAAAATGCACAGTTAAAGCTGAAGTTGTCACATTATAAGGTCTTCCAACAAGCCCAGTTGCTAAGGAATAATAACCTGCTCCTGAAACACCAATTGAACCAGCAATAATATACCTGTCTGCAAAACCTGACAACCATCCAATTATACCCATCAACATTACAGGTTGTATCTGTTTTAAAACTTCTTTTTTATCCAATACTATATTCTTTTCATTCAAATTTTCACTCAAATCAAAACTAGATCTTAAAAACAAACTATTTGTTACTAATGAAAAATATCTTGAGGTTAGTATTCCTACTAATAAGAAAACCCAATTTGGTTTAAAATATAACGCCAAAAAAATTAAAGTAAAATTAAAAATAGCATCTAAAATTACTTGTAAGCCATAAATTTTACGTGTTCCACTCAAATTCAACAAAGAAAACAAACTACTTCTGGATGGTTCAATTACAGCATAGCCCAATAATATTAAGACTAGCATACCATAAAAATTATATAAGTCTAAAAAAGAAACAATAATTATCAATAAAATAATCATCAAGCCAATTACTGTAGTAAACCGCTTATAGTTTTTCAGAAAGCTAAAAACTTTATACTTGAAATTTTTATTACTACCGTAATAAAAAACAACTTGATTAACCGATGATGAAAAAATAGCATCAAAAAGTGCTATTCCACCTAACGCAAGCATAGCTTCTCCTAATTGTATTGGCGTCAAAAGCTCAGAATACATCCTAAAAGTTATTAATGCCAAAATAGCACCAATAACTTGAGGTAAAAACGATGTGAACATTGCATTTGTCTTCATCTTCTAACTTCCTATAGCTTTCACTTTAAACCCAATAGTTTCTAGTGCTTGTTTATCTAATAGGTTACGACCATCAAAGATAAAGGCTGGTTTGTTCATGCTATTATAAATACGTTGCCAGTCGTAGGTTTTAAACTCGTCCCACTCTGTCAACACTGCAATTGCATGTGCACCATTAACTGCGTCATACGGATTGTCTTGTGTGCTTAAATAGGTTTGGTTTTGTGCTTCTGTACGTGTGTTTAAATAGTTAATATCAAACTGCATTTGTTTTGCAGACACTTTAGGATCGTACACGCTAATTTTGGCTTGCTCGTCTATTAACTTGTCTGCCACGTAAATGGCTGCAGCCTCTCTGGTATCGTTGGTATCTTTTTTGAAAGCCCAACCTAAAAAGGCTATTTTTTTGTCTGATACTGTGTTGTATAAAGTTTGCACGATGTTATTTGCAAAACGGTCGCGTTGGTGATTATTCATTATAATAACCTGTTCCCAATAGTCTGCGACTTGATTTAAGCCTAAAGACTTAGAGATATACACTAGGTTTAATATGTCTTTTTGAAAACACGACCCACCAAAACCTACTGAGGCTTTTAAAAATTTAGGTCCAATACGCGAGTCCATACCAATTGCTTCTGCGACTTCTTCTACATTGGCTTGTGTCGCTTCACATAACTCTGAAATCGCATTTATAGACGACACACGTTGTGCTAAAAAGGCATTGGCTACTAATTTGGATAGCTCTGACGACCAGATATTTGTGGTTAGTATTTGTGCTTTTGGTACCCAAGTCGCATACACGTCCACTAAGGCTTGTATGGCTTGTTTCCCTTCTGGTGTTTGGTCACCACCAATTAGTACACGATCTGGATGTGTTAGGTCTGTTATTGCTGTCCCTTCTGCCAGGAATTCTGGATTGGATAGTATTTGAAACTTTACACCATTACCAGTATGGTTTAGAATGCTTTTTATGGCATGTGCTGTTTTTACTGGTAGTGTTGATTTTTCGACTACAATTTTATTAGTGGTTGCGACTTTAGCGATTTGTCTTGCACATAGCTCGATATACTTTAAGTCTGCTGCCATCCCTTTTCCTGCACCATAGGTTTTGGTAGGTGTGTTAACGGAAATGAATATCATTTGTGCTTGGTCAATAGCGTCTTCGACATTAGTCGAAAAAAACAGATTACGACCTCTGGCTTCCTTAACGACTTGGTCTAAACCAGGTTCAAAAATGGGTAGTTTGGTTAGGTCGTCGTTATTCCAGTCTGCAATACGTTGCGCATTTAAATCCACGACTGTTATTTTGATGTCTGGATTTTTTTGAGCCATAACAGCCATAGTTGGTCCTCCAACATAGCCTGCACCAATACAACATATTGATGTAATTTTATTAGGGTTATCCACAACGGTTGTTGTGTTATCTGTTTGATTTTGCATTAGGTGTGCTTACGTTATAATTTAACTTGCTTGTATGTGCTTGGGTTGTCTAAAAACCATTGGTAGGTTTTTGCAATCCCTTGCTCTAGATTGGTGGTGTATTGCCAACCTGCTTGTTTTAGTTTAGACACGTCCATTAATTTACGTGGTGTGCCATCTGGTTTTGTACTGTCCCAAATAATTGGTCCTGTATGACCAATTGCTTTTTGGATGGTTGTTGCCAATTGTTTGATGGTAATGTCTGTACCTGTCCCTACATTATACAAATGGTCTGGCATTTGGTTGTGCATAGCAAATAGGACTGCTTGTGCTAGATCGTCCACGTATAAAAATTCGCGCATTGGTGTTCCACTTCCCCAAAGGGTAACTGGAGCGTTGTTATCTAGTTTAGCGTCATGAAACTTGCGAATCATTGCTGGTAATACGTGTGAGGATTTTAGGTCAAAATTATCGTTTGAGCCATATAAATTGGTTGGCATTAAGCTAACAAAATCCTTATTGTATTGGTTTTTGATGTGCTGACATAGTTTGACACCTGCAATTTTTGCGATTGCGTAACCCTCGTTAGTAGGCTCCAATGGTCCTGTTAATAAACTGTCCTCTGTTAAGGGTTGTTGTGCTAGTTTTGGATAGATGCAAGAACTGCCTAAAAAGATTAGTTTTTTGGTGTTATTACGATGAGCTGCATCTATAATATTGTTTTGTATTTGCAGGTTTTCTAGCAAAAACTGATACTGAAATTGGCTATTGGCTAATATGCCACCAACTTTGGCTGCTGCTACAATAACCACTTCTGGTGTTGTGTGTTCCATAAATTGGTTAACAGCGTCTTGGTTACGTAAGTCTAATTGTTGGCTAGTTTGCCCAATTAGCTTAGTGTATCCAGCTGCTGTTAATGCGCGCCAAATGGCAGAACCTACCATTCCTTTATGACCTGCTATGTATATTTTTGCGTCTTTTGATAATGTGCTTGACATGTGTTGTTGTTTACTGTTACTTAGTGTTGCTACGTTTACTCGAAATAATTTAGGGTCTGGTAGCCACCATCTTTAAGCAGTTGTTCTTTTTTCATTAGTTTAATATCTGATGACATCATGTCTTCGATTAACTCTTCTAACTGGATTTTTGGTGTCCAACCTAATTTTTCTTTGGCTTTGGTAGCGTCTCCAATTAGTAAATCGACTTCGGTAGGTCTAAAATATCTAGCGTCCACACCTAACACCTCTTGTCCTACTTTTAATGGGTAGTCAGGATTTGTGGTTTCTTTAATAATAGCAACCTCATCCACTCCTGCACCTACAAATTGTAAGGTCACACCAATGTGCTTAAAGGCTTGTTTTACAAAGTCACGAATGGTTGTGGTTTTACCAGTTGCAATGACCCAATCCTCTGCTTGGTCTGCTTGTAAAATCATCCACATCATGCGTACATAATCCTTAGCGTGTCCCCAATCCCGTTGTGCGTCTAGGTTACCTAAGTATAATTTATCTTGTAAGCCTAGTCCAATTCTGGCTACAGCTCTGGTAATTTTTCTGGTTACAAAGGTTTCTCCTCTTAAAGGTGATTCGTGATTAAACAAGATTCCGTTACAGGCGAACATTCCGTAAGCTTCTCTGTAATTTACTGTCATCCAAAAGGCGTACATTTTTGCTACAGCATAAGGTGATCTTGGGTAAAAAGGTGTGGTTTCGGTTTGTGGTACTTCTTGTACTTTACCGTATAACTCTGAGGTTGACGCTTGATAGATTCTGGTTTTTTTCTCTAAACCTAATAATCTAACTGCATCCAAAATACGAAGTGTCCCTAAACCATCTGCATTACCTGTGTATTCAGGAATTTCAAAAGAAACAGCCACGTGACTCATAGCTGCAAGGTTATAGATTTCGTCAGGTTGTACTTCTTTAATAATTCTAATTAAATTGGTACTGTCTGTCATGTCTCCATAATGCAGAATAAAATTACGATTATTCACATGCGGATCTTGATATAGATGGTCAATCCTATCTGTATTAAATAATGAACTACGACGTTTTATACCATGAACGATATAGTCTTTTTTTAATAGAAACTCGGTTAAATATGCGCCATCCTGTCCTGTAACGCCTGTGATTAATGCTATTTTTTTCATTTTATAGGTTTGGTTTAATAGAAAACCGCTTTATTATATAAATATTATTCTTATCGTTATTTTATTGCGAATTTACAAAGTAGGCAAAACAAATTTAATCTTACCAGATTTATACTGTATTGCAAACGGAATGACTAAAATTAGCATCGCTACAGGAACAGTAATCGCAAATATGACGTTAGTATCTAAATGATTTAGTGCCAATACCAATACTGTTATCCCAATGGTATACAATGCAATAAGACTGGTTGCCCATTTGTGTTTTAATCCAAGGTCTATTAAACGATGGTGAATGTGATTACGGTCTGCCGAAAATGGACTTTTTTTGTTACAAATCCTAACGCAAAACACCCTAAGTGTATCTAATAATGGATAGGATAATAAGGCTAAAACTATTACTGGTGCGTTATGAAAGATTTCTTTATCAGGATTATGTCCTGCTAAGCTTAAATAGGTAATCATTTGAATGGCTAATACAAATCCAACCACCATTGATCCAGTGTCACCCAGAAATATTTTTCGGTTTCGTGAAAAGTTAAATACTAAAAAGCCAATTAATGCGCCAACTAAAGCCAAGGATATTAAGCAGTAAAAAAAATGACCACTATAGTAGAATAATAAGGCAGTGATAATAGAAATTATGGCTCCTAACACTCCTGCTAATCCATCGATACCATCAATTAAATTATATGCATTAATGACTAACACTATAACAAATATTGAAAACAGTATGGCTGAGAATATTGAGATTTTATAAATACCAAATAAGCCTACAAACGAGTTGATGTTTAAATTGGTTGCCATTACAAATATAGAAGCGACTAGCAATTGATAGGCTAGTTTACGTTTTGGTGAAATTTTCATGATATCGTCCGCCAAACCCACTAACAACAGTAATAATATAAGGACATTAAACACCATTAAATCTATTAATTGACTGTAATTAGCAAACAGTATTGCTGCGACTTGAATGGTTAATACCACACCTGTAAACACACCAACACCTCCCAACGTAGGAATTACCCCTTTGTGCGATGTACGTCCATTTGGTAAGGCTGTTAAGTTTTTAGCTTTACTAATAGCCACTACTTTTGGCATCACGATTAATGTGATAATTAATGCTGTAATTACTGTGACTATAATTACTATGCCTTTATAGTTGCTCAGAAATTGTGTTATCTGCTCATGGTTTGTTGGTAAGCTTGTTGTTAACATAGTAATAGCGATATACAGTTAAACATAAAAAATCATTTTTACCGCAATCCATTGTGTATAACTTAGTTACTACTTACAGTTACATAAATAGCAATAAACGTCTATAGCTTTGTTTTAATAAAACGTAGCGGACTAAAAATTAGCTATTTAACTAATTTACTAAATAAAAAAAAGGGATTGTAATGCATTACATTTGTTAGTTAAAGTGATTTTACTGGTTAGGTAACTTTAATAAACAAATTGTATTAAAACTTATAATAAGAGTAATACTGCTACTATTGATTTTCCCGTTTTTAATAGATTCCGTTTGGGTAGAACTGAACCTTTTTACACAACAATTACGTATTGCTGATTTTCAAATTATTGATTTGAGTGCAATTTTACGACAAATCACAATTAAAACAAAGAGACGCCACGCTTATTTTACTCAATTTAACACAACGGTAATTGACTATTTAATTATTTAAACCCAAAGCTTGAGGTTACACTTTAAGACTTTGACTGTCACATCCTTTATTTTTATTAACCAACTAAAATTAAGCACTTTACATTTTTATTATTTAATAACACGTACTACTTTTATGGTTATTTAATTATACTGAAGTCCTTAGTGTTATTGATTATTGCATTGGGTTGAATTATAAAATATATCCTATCTTGCTTATAGAAAAATTATACTATGTTTTCAGCAAAAAAGAAATTAGATCGTGCTTATAATCAAGCTAAAGTTATTGGGTTTGATGACGACTCTAAGTTTATCCTATTTAGTGATTGTCATCGTGGTGATAATAGTTTTGCTGATGATTTTGCTAATAATCGAAACATCTATTACCATGCCTTAAAACATTATTATGTCCAAGGTTTTGACTATGCCGAATTAGGTGATGGTGATGAGTTGTGGGAAAACATATCGTTTGAGTCCATCCTTTATGCTCACAAAAACGTGTATGGCTTGATGCAACTGTTTCATAAACAAAACCGCTTGCATATGATTTGGGGAAATCATGATATGGTGTATCGCGATCCTGACTATGTTAAGAAACATTTACATTCTTTTTTTGATCCTAAAGTTGGCGCTGATGTAGAATTGTTTGGTGATATTGAATACCACGAAGCCATTATTTTAAAACATAAAGACACACAGCAAGAGGTATTTTTAACGCATGGTCATCAAGCGGATTGGTGGAACTATACCTTCTGGAAATGGAGTCGATTTATGGTACGTGTCCTTTGGAAACCTTTAAATGTTATGGGTATTGCAGATCCCACTAGTCCTGCAAAAAACTATAAAGAATTGATTAAAGTCGAACGTCGTACCAAAAAATGGATTACTGAAAACAATAATATGATTACTGTTGTTGGTCATACACACAGACCACGTTTTCCGGAACCTGGTGATGTGGCTTTTTTTAATGATGGTAGTTGTGTGCATCCAAGAAGTATTACTGGTATTGAGATTGAAAATGGCGCGATTTCTTTGATTAAATGGCAAATTGCTACTAAAGAAGATGGTACGTTACAAATTGTGCGTGTTTTGTTGGAAGGTCCTAGACGTTTGTTGGATTATAGCGGTTAGGTTTTGCTGTTTTTTTGAAACTGATTCTGTAATTATACAGATTGCTTTACTTTTTATATGTAGAAACCTAATATTAAACAGATTGCTTCACTATGTTCGCAATGACGTGACCATTAGAATTTACTTTGTCGAGGCTACTAATAATGTAAGGTAGATTGCTTCACTATGTTCGCAACGACGTGTGGGCTGAAATTTGGATTATTCTTCAGGAGCTAATTGGACTTCCAGACCTTCTAGGTCTGGTGTCATTTGTATTTGACAACCTAATCTTGAATTATCTTTGACATTGAATGCTTCGCTAAGCATCGCTTCTTCATCGTCTTGCATTTCTGGAAGCATTGTATCACTTAACACGTAACATTGACAACTTGCACACATTGCCATACCACCACAGATTCCGATAGTACCTTCTGGAGCCAGCTCGTAACTTCGGACTACTTCCATAAGGTTCATTGCCATGTCTGTTGGTGCAAGCACTTCATGTGTTACACCATCTCTGTCTGTTATTTTTATGTTTATGTCTTGTTCCATGAGGAGAAGTAATTAGTGATTAGTTGTTACTTTATACTCGTTAGTATTTTCAATAAGAATATTAGTTTCTATCTCTTTTAAACAATGTAATCTAATGGATAAATATAACATCGAGCGGACTTCGCTATTTGATGCTTAAAAGAGAAATCTTTAGTATCTTGAAATGCTTTGTAGATCTGTATCGTTAAATCCTGCGACTTTTGCCAAACTAGTAAGTCTTCAAATTTTTGTACTGCCATTCCCTCATTACTTATTACTATTTACTGACTACTGAATCGATTTTACCACTGCTTTTGGTGCTTCTTTACGTGTACCATCAAAACCATCTACTCCGCTTACTGTGGTATATTTTAATACATAGCGTTTTCCTGGATTAATAATTTGATACGCTGATTGACACATTAATGTTGCTTCGTGAAAACCACATAAAATTAATTTTAATTTTCCTGGATAGGTATTAACATCTCCAATAGCAAAAATACCTGGAATGTTAGTTTGGTAATCCAAGCTATTATCCACCTTGATTGCATTTTTTTCTATCTCTAAACCCCAATCTGCAATTGGTCCTAATTTTGGTGACAATCCAAAAAGTGGTACAAAATGATCACATTCTTTTTTAAAGGTTTTGGCATCTTGTTTTATAGTAATAGCCTCTACTTTATTAGTCCCTTCTACTCCAATAACCTCAGCTGGTGTGATTAAATTAATCTTACCTGCATTTTTTAATTCTTGTACTTTTTCTACTGAATCTAAATGCCCTCTAAACTCGTTTCGTCTATGGATTAAGGTTACTTCTGAAGCGATATCGCTTAGGTAAATACTCCAATCTAAAGCTGAATCTCCTCCACCTGCAATGACTACTTTTTTATCTCTATAAAACTCAGGTTCTTTGATAATGTATTCAACCCCTTTGTCTTCGTAATTAGCTAGATTATCAATAATAGGTTTACGAGGCTCAAAACTACCTAATCCACCTGCTATTGCCACTACAGGAGCGTGATGTTTTGTACCTTTATTAGTGGTTACTATAAAGGTTCCATCCTCTTGCTTGTCAATCGTTTCTGCACGCTCGCCAAGCGTAAAACCTGGTTCAAATTGCTTGCATTGCTCCATTAACTTATGCGTTAAATCTCCTGCAAGAATTTCTGGATATGCTGGAATATCATAAATAGGTTTTTTAGGATATATCTCTGAGCATTGTCCACCTGGTTGTGGCAATGCGTCTATTAAATGACATTTTAATTTTAATAATCCTGCTTCAAACACAGCAAAAAGACCAGTTGGTCCTGCTCCTATTATTAGTATGTCTGTTTTAATCATTATTTTTTCTTTTCAAATTTACCTTTAGCCTTTACTTATGACTTTTAGTGTACCTGACAAAAGTAAAACAAGATTTGGTTTTGTTTTATGACTTTTGTTAGCTTTTTAACTGCATTAAGGATGGCGTACTTTGACTACGCTCAATACTTACCCACTTTGTGAGCGCCTGACCTTTGTGATAACGCCAAAACTTATGTTTTACGCCACGTTGATTACACGTTCGATTTGTGGTGCGTACTTTTTGATAGTCATCTCTACACCTGACTTAAGCGTCATTTGGTTGACACTACATGAGGTACAAGCACCTTGTAATTGTACTTTAACTTCGTTATTCTCGATAGATAAAAGCGCTATGTCTCCTCCATCACTTTGTAAAAAAGGACGAATTTCTTCTAATGCTTTTTCTACGTTTAATCTTAGTTCTTGTGTTGTCATTTATTTTTTATTAACTGCAGAACATCCTGCCATAGTGGTGATTTTGATAGCTTCTGTCGCTGGAAGATTATCGTTTCTGTCCACTACTTGCTGCACTACGTTTTGCGTTATTGTTTCAAATGCTTTTTCTAAAGGCGTTCCGGTTTGCATTGCTGCTGGACGACCAACGTCTCCTGCTTCGCGTATGCTTTGTACTAATGGTAACTCTCCTAATAAAGGCACTTGTAAATCTTCGGCTAGGTGTTTAGCACCTTCTTTACCAAAGATATAGTATTTATTATCTGGCAACTCTGCTGGTGTAAAGTAAGCCATGTTTTCTATAATTCCTAAAACTGGTACGTTAATACTGTCTTGTTGGAACATTGCAACTCCTTTTTTAGCATCTGCTAAAGCGACGTTTTGTGGTGTACTAACCACTACTGCACCTGTTATTGGTAGTGATTGCATGATGCTTAGGTGGATATCTCCTGTTCCTGGTGGTAAGTCAATTAGTAAAAAGTCTAATTCTCCCCAAGCTGCATCAAAAATCATTTGGTTTAATGCTTTTGCTGCCATAGGTCCACGCCATACAACTGCTTGATCTGGTTTTGTAAAAAACCCGATTGATAATATTTTGACTCCGTAGTTTTCTACAGGTTTCATTTTTGATTTACCATCTACTGTTGTCGATAATGGACGTTCTAGCTCTACATCAAACATGATTGGCATTGATGGTCCGTAAATATCGGCATCTAACACACCCACTTTAAAGCCCATTTTTGCTAACGTTACTGCTAGGTTTGCTGTTACTGTAGATTTACCTACACCTCCTTTTCCAGAAGCTACTGCTACTATGTTTTGTATTCCAGGAATGTGTTTTCCTTTGATGACGTTTGGTGCTGATTTTTCTGGTGCGTCCACTTTAATATTAACCTTAATCTTAGCTTTTTCATACACTAGTTTGTGAATGGCTTGTAAGATTTCGACCTCAGTTTTTTTACGCGCTTGTAAAGCTGGGTTTTTTATTGTTATGTCTACAATAACCTCGTCTGCAAAAGTTACTACGTTTGTTATTGCTCCGCTTTCTACCATATTTTGACCTTCTCCTGGTACTGTTATAGTTTCTAACGCTTTAAGTATGTCTTGTTTATTTAATTTCATAATTATTTAGAAAAAAAGAGTAAATTATAGCTTGAAGACTATGCCTACAGCTTATAATAATCCACTCTGGATAATTGTTAACTAATTCAGAATGATTCTAAAATGCAAAGATACTACATAAACCTTGAAGAATGAAGCGCTTGGTTTGTTGTTTTTTATAGAACTATAAAGGGAAGTTATGATGGGTTAAACTCCAATAAGCAAAATATGTAATTATTTGTAAATTGTATAAAATGAAGAATAAATGTTAGATTTAATCATAATCGAGAAATATAAGTTTTCTCTTGTAATAAGGCTCTCCGATAATTGAATCTGGATACTTTTTCTCCATAAAAACTACTGCTTCTGTTTTTTTAAATTGAGAATAATTTATTTCTCCTTCAAATTCATTTGAATAATATATTTTTTGTGAAGACATTAATTTGACTCGCATCTTAGTTAAATAATCTCCTGAATATTTTCTAATTGTAGATACAATAAAATGCTTTGGTTTAAGAAAATAATCTTGATGTCCAGTACCACATATAAATCCTGGAACATAATTATATTCTATTGGTTTCCATTGGTTATTTTTATCTTTTGCTTGAACTTGCATAAACAAATCACCATTAACTATAGGTTTAGAAATTACTCTACCAAATTTAGAATTATTGAAAATAAAAACTGGTAAGGTTTTATAATGTTTTCTTTCTCTTTCTGTTCGTAGCCTCTTTAATATTTGGAGATCATTCGAGTAATTATATTCTGAATTCACATCAAAAGGTTCTGAATTGTTTAAAGGTGGTGGAGGCGGAGGAATTATAGAGTAAAAATTCATTTCACTAGTATGAAAATTCAACTGTTTTGCATCTACAAAAATTAGAATACTATCTTCAGCTTTGTTAAATTCACTCCTTAATAACTCATCAAAATTATGCGATAAATAGTTGAATGAACCTGAAAATCTTAATGTATCTTTTACATTAATCCCATAAACAATAGGTTCTGAAATCATCATTTCTTTACTATTTATTTGAATAACAGTATCGTATTCCGAAGTAATTAAAACTGGAAATTTTATTTTATTATCTTTTTTACAAGATGTAACCAAAAAAATTAGCATGACTACTTTAAAAAGGGTGTTGTACTTCATGCTAAAAACGTATCAAAAATTATTCCGAAAGTAATGCAGAAGGATCCCAAAATAGGGTTTCAAAATTTTGGATTTGGTTGTCTACAACCTCAATACCTTCGCTTTCTAGTAATTGCTGCATAAGGTTAGTCCCATCAAAATGATGTTTACCAGTTAGCAAACCCTTACGGTTTACCACTCTGTGTGCAGGCACCTCTTTATTATGTGACCCATTCATAGCATAACCTACCATTCTGGCTCCACGAGTTGCGCCTAAAAAATTAGCTATAGCTCCATAACTTGTCACACGTCCATACGGAATTTGTCGTGCCACCTCATACACTTTATCAAAAAAATTAAGTGTTTCGGGTTTCATAGTTTTAAAAGTCTTTTATAATATTTATTAGTGTTACAATTGCAATTATACCTGTAATTGAACCTATAATGTAGTTCATGTTTTTTTGTGACTTTAGCTTTTTGCTTTTTATCTTTTTTAAAAAAAACACATAAATATACAACATCACAAACGTACCAGATGCTGCTCCAGCAACATAGGACGCAATATTTGGGTTGTCTAATGTTATCCAACCTAAACTAGCCAAAGTTATACTCATATATGCTTGATACGGAATTGGAAACACATTTAATGCTGACAACACCATACCATAAAAAAACTGACTGCGTTTACTTTTACGATCGGCTTCTACTTCTGGTTTTGGATCCTTGGTAGCTAATAAAAAAAAGTAAACCGTTATTAAAACAAATAATACAAATGCTACTTGTTGTAATATCCTAACTACCTCAGAATGTTTACTTAAATAGCGCGCAAAAATAACCGCTATTAATGTTTGTATAACTACAATAACACAAACCCCTAACGAGAATACTAAGCCACGACTATACCCTTCTTTTATACTAATTTTTGCTGCTGTCATGTTAAGCAATCCTGGAGGGATTACACCAACAAGTGCAATTAATAAGCTTACAAAAAAGGTAATTGTTAAATTCAATAGTTAGTTAATTTTAAATCTAATATACGTAATTGGTTTGTTTTGTTCTAAATAGATGCTTTCATAGTGTGTTTGGATGCTAGTTACTTCTTCTGGGCTTCCGTCTTGTCTATACACATCGTTATTAGAATGTAATACCTCATGACCTTCACCATGTAGTAACCCTAATGTGTAACCATGCATGAACTCTGAATCTGTTTTAAGATTCATGATTCCGTCTGGTTTTAAAATAGTTTTGTAACGTTTTAAAAACTGCGAATTAGTCATGCGGTGTTTTGTACGCTTATATTTTATTTGTGGATCTGGAAAGGTAATCCAGATTTCGTCTACTTCGTTTTCTGCAAAAACAGACTCGACCAACTCAATTTGTGTGCGTATAAAGGCAACGTTAGGCATGTTATTTTCGGTAGCAGTTTTGGCTCCTCTCCAAAAACGTGCACCTTTAATATCTATACCAATAAAGTTTTTATTAGGAAACTTTTCTGCTAAAGCCACACTATATTCTCCTTTACCACAACCTAGCTCTAACACTAATGGGTTGTTGTTTTTAAAGACATTTTTATTCCAATTTCCTTTATGCTCGTAAACCTGGTCTACTAATTGACTTCTAGTTGGCTGAAACACATTATCAAAGGTTTCATTTTCTCTAAATCTTTTTTGCTTATTCTTGCTACCCACTTCTTAACTATTTGTTATTTCTGGCGTAAAATTAAGGAAATATACCTAAGTAACTTTATGATTATCTTTGATTTTGACATTTTACTGCGTTAAGGATGGAAGTGGCATCCTTTTTTTGCTGCCATAAATGGCAAAAAAAGATATAACGGACAGCCTGACCCTTGTGGTAACGCCCAAATTTTTATAATGAAAAAAAGAATTCTTGTTGCACCTTTAAATTGGGGAATTGGTCATGCGACGCGATGCATACCTATTATTAATGCCTTGATTGAAGCGGGTTTTGAGCCTATTATTGCTAGTGATGGTCAAGCGTTAGATTTGCTTAAAAAAGAATTTGAGAGTGTGACGTGCCTTACATTACCTGCTTATAATGTTAAATATGCCAAATCTAAAACATGGTTTAAATGGTTAATGCTTTGGCAATTACCTAAAATTAAAAAAGCGATAAAAAAAGAACATCGCGCGACACAAAAAATTATTACGGACTATAATATTAAGGGTATTATATCTGACAACAGAATGGGTGTATTGTCCAAAACGGTACCTTCTGTATTTATAACGCACCAATTAAATGTGTTAAGTGGAAGCACTACTAAATTAAGTACTTATTTTCATGATCACTATTTAAAGGCTTTTGATGAATGTTGGATTCCGGATTTTGAAAACCAACCTAATTTAAGCGGAAACCTTGGTCATAATTTTAAAAACAAAGGTTTAAACATAAAGTACATTGGTCCTTTAAGTCGGTTAGAAAAAATTAAGGTTAAGCCGAAGTATGATATCATGGTTTTGTTGTCTGGACCAGAGCCACAACGCACTATATTAGAAGAAAAACTACTATCTGATTTAATTAACTATAAAGGAAAGGTGATGTTTGTTAGAGGAAAAATTGAAGCAGAACAGACCGTTATGTTGGAATCTCCTTTTACGATTTACAATTTTATGCAAACCGAAGAATTGCAACAGGCACTTAATAAAAGTGAACTTGTGGTGTCTAGATCTGGTTATACAACTATTATGGATTTGGCCAAGTTGGGTAAACAAGCGTTTTTTATACCAACACCTGGACAATTTGAGCAAGAGTATTTAGCTGACTATCTAAACAACCAAGGGATTATTGCTAGTTGTAGTCAGGAAGATTTTACTTTAAAACAATTGGAACGTGTGACTGCCTATTCTGGTTTTAAGGCTTTTAATAACACCATTGATTTTAAGGGGTTGTTTTTGCTTTTTCAAGGGTAAAAGAAAACTCGCTACCAATATTAAACTCGCTTTCTACATAAATTTTTTCGTCATGAGCTTCAATAATATGTTTAACTATTGCTAGTCCAAGACCAGAACCACCTTCTTTACGTGATCCACTTTTATCGACTCTGTAAAAACGCTCAAACAATCTAGAGATGTGTTTTTTCTCAATCCCTTCTCCATTGTCTGTTACTCTGACAATGACTTTGTTTTTAATTAGTTTTTCTATACTAATTTCGGTCGTTCCTTTTTCGCGTCCATATTTAATAGAATTAACAATCAAGTTGGTCAAAACTTGTTGTATACGCTCTTCATCGCCTTTTACCATTATTGGATACTTGTAATCCATATCAAAGGTTAAGGTAATTTTTTTCTTGGCTGCCTTCATTTCTAAAAGCTCAAAAACGCTTTGCACTAGCTCCACAATATCAAAAGTATCGACGTTTAGACTTAAATCTCCAACTTCAAGTTTGGTTATCATGTCTAAATCCTTAACAATATAGATTAGTCGCTCCACACCTTTATTGGCTCTTTCTAGATATTTTTCAGCTACATTTTTGTCATTCATAGCACCATCTAACAATGTTTCTAGATAGCCTTGTACTGTAAATAATGGTGTTTTAAGCTCGTGAGAAATATTACCCATAAACTCCTTACGGTATTCTTCTCTTACTTTAAGTGTTTCAATTTCTAGTTTTTTGTTTTTAGCATATTGGTCTATCTGTTTGGTCAGCGTAGCCATGTCTGTAGTGATGCTTTTTTTACTAAAACTAACTGCTTCTAAAAGGGTAAGATCTTTGTAAATTTTGTTAATACGTTTATAGATAAATTTTTCTACCCTAAACTGTGTTATTAAAAACGAGACGCTAAAGGTTGCGAAAGCAAAAAGCACCAATTGTCCTACGTCCACAATATAAAACGTATATAAAAACAAACCCATAAAAAGGGTTAGGAAGATTGTTATTAAAAACGAGGTTTTTAATGCAAACTTGTAAGTCTTTTTTAACTTCAAATTATTCTACAAATTTATAACCAACACCTTTGACGGTTTTAAAACTGTCATCGCCAATTTTTTCTCGTAGTTTTCTTATATGTACGTCAATTGTACGTCCACCAACAACGACTTCGTTACCCCAAACACGATCTAAAATATCTTCTCTTTTAAAGACTTTATTAGGTTTAGAGGCTAATAAAGATAATAATTCAAATTCTTTTCTTGGTAAAATAATCTCGTCACCATCCAGAATAATTTTATATTCCTCTCTATTAATTACCAGGTTACCAATGGTCATTAAAGACTTACTAGTTTCTTCTGCTTTTAAACGACGTAACAATGCTTTAACCTTACTAACCAATACTTTTGGCTTAATAGGCTTAGTAATATAATCATCTGCTCCTGCATCAAATCCAGCCACTTGCGAATAATCTTCTCCTCTGGCTGTTAAAAACGTAATAAGCGATGCGCTTAATTCTGGGATTTTTCTGATAGCTTCACATGCTTCAATACCATCCATTTCTGGCATCATCACATCTAGAATAATAAGCTGTGGCTTTTCTTTTTTAGCTTTTTTGACTGCTTCTAATCCGTTTTTAGCTGTAACTACTTGATAGCCTTCATTAGTTAAATTATAACCTACAATTTCTAAAATGTCTGGCTCATCATCCACTAAAAGGATTTTAATGTCTTTTTTATTCATGTGTCTATTATATGTGTTTTTTTTATCTATCACATGGTATTTCAATAGGCAGTCAATTATTTAAAACAACCTGATGTTGTAAAATTTTTATGGACTTTACTATTGAATTACATAATGGTTATATTAATGTAAAGATAAAACTATTACTAAAAGATTTAATTTTTAAATGATTAATAACATTAAGATAACATGCTAAATTAATCTAAAAAAATATAATAGACGCATAATCAGTCTTTAACTACAAATCTGATAACCAAAGCATTAAAATGATGTTATTTTAACATTAAGAAGCAGGATAGCATTATTAATAGTTGGGTTAAGTCAATTTTCTGTGTATCTTTATTGCCTAATTTTATATCCATTAATTATGAAAAAACTTTACTTTTTAATTACTTTATTTACAGCAACTGCCTCTTTTGGACAAGAGTTATTGGTGAATGGAGATTTTGAAACTTGGACAGACCCAACAACACCTACTTCTTATGAGCTTATTCAGAGTGTTGAGCAAGAATCTACTGAAGTACACACAGGTACTTTTGCTGCTAAACACACAGGAGGTACTAGCAAAATCAGTCAAACCGTAACTGGAATTACAGCTGGAACATCTTATACAATATCCCTGTGGTACAAAATAGATGGTGCTTTTGGAGATGGTACTGATGCAAGAATCTGGAGTTACTGGAAAGCTGGAAGTAGTAACATTTCAGATAATGCCAATGAATTAAGAGGACCAAATAATGCTTATTTTGATGCTAACGGAAACCAGTGGACAGAATACACTGTCACTCTTACTGCTCCTGCAACCGCAGATACGTTTTATTTTGAAGTTAGAACTTATGGAAGCGCTGTAGTATATTGGGATGATTTTTCAGTTTTCCAAGAATCTACCGCTGTTCCTACACTAGGAGTTACATCTCCAAACGATGGTGACAATGTTGCTGGACCTGACGTAAATGTAGAGCTAAGTGTACAAAACTTTGTAGTAGCAAATGGAACTGGTGATGGTCACATACACTATACTGTTGATGGTGGATCTGTTGTAATGAAATACGATACTGACCCAATCTTATTAACAGGACTATCAACTGGAGAACACACTATTGACTTACAATTGGTAGATAATAGTCACATGCCACTAGCTACACCTGTAATAGCAACAACTACTTTTAATGTTTATGAAGTACAAGCTTTACCTCACACAGAAAGTTTTGATTATACAGCTGGTGAAACTATTGCAGAGCAAGATGCTTGGACAAACTACTTTTCTGGTGATGATGCCTTAGTTGAAACAGGAAGTTTAACTTATCCTGGAATAACAGCTGCAGGTAACTCCATGTCTTTTGATGGGTCTGGAGCAGATCCAGTTGTTGATTATACACCTACCAATGCAGGAAAAATTTATGCTTCTTTTATGTTACAAGTTACTGCATTAGATGCTGCTGCTGCTGATGGTTATTTTGCTGTATTAAGGACTGACTCCGGAAGTTACGAATCTAGACTATGGATAACACCTACTGGAGCAACAACTTACAGAGTAGGTATTAGTAATGGTGGTACATTAACACAAATTGTACCTACAGATTTAAATGTTGGCGACACAGCTTTTATTGTCTTTAATTATGACATAGATAATGACACTGTAAGTGCATGGGTAAATCCAGTATTAGGAGGTGTAGAACCTGCTGCAGACGCTACCGAAGCTTCTGGAAGTACAGGTAATACTTTTTCTCAATTTTTAATTCGTCAAGATAGTGCAACTGAAACACCATTTATCGTAATGGATGAATTAAGAATAGCAACAACATGGAGTGAAGCCTCTTTAACAACTCAAGAATTTAACACAACTGCAAACTTTAACATCTATCCAAATCCAACAAATACAGGCTTTGTAAACATTACAACTAAAGCAAATACTGCTGTTAATGTTACTGTATATGATATATTAGGAAAGCAAGTTTTATCTAAAACGCTTAACAACAACACATTAGATGTTACAAGCTTAACAACTGGTGTTTATATATTAAAATTAAACCAAAACGGAACCTCTACCACTAAGCGATTAATAGTAGAATAATCCCATATTAAGGTATTGTTAAAAGAGTTATCTGTTATCAGATAACTCTTTTTTTTTGTATAGATTTGATGCTAAATTTAACAACACATTTATATGAAAAAAATTTACTTTTTACTTTTTACTTTAACTAGCGTCTTTACTGCAAGTGCTCAACTTCAAGCAGGAGATATAGCCTTTACTGGTTATAACTCTGATGCGCCAGATAGTTTTTCTTTTGTAACTTTTGTAGATATGCCTGCAGGAACCCAAATAGAATTTACTGACAATGGTTGGCAAGCAGCAGGAGGTTTTAGAGCGAATGAAGGAACATTTATATGGACATCTCCTAATAGTGTTTTAACAGCTGGTACAGTTGTGACATTTACTGATATTGCAGCTGATGCGGTAACACACGGAACATACACAAATAGTAATGTTAATTTGTCTGCAAGTGGTGACCAAGTTTTTGCTTATGACCCAGGTAATGTACCTAATGGAACTAATGTCTCTGGTTTTTATGCTGGTATACAAATGAATGGTGATTGGAACCCAGATTCAACAAGTTCTAACACATCTGCATTACCAAGTACTGCTAATGCAAACTTTATAGCTTTAGACCCAGAAGCAGATAGTGGTGTTTATGATTGCTCAACTACTACTGGAGATGTAGATACATTAAAAGCTGCTATAAATAATCCTGCTAATTGGATTACTAGTCAAGCTTATCAAAACCTAACAGCTTGTACATTTGTTATTCCAACATTATCAACAACAACTTTTAAACAATCAGAATTTACAGTATTCCCTAATCCAACGTCTAACGGATTTGTAAATATCAAAACTGCAAACAATCAGCCAGTAGCTGTTGTTGCTTATGATGTTTTAGGAAAGCAAGTATTAAACACAAAATTAACGACTAGTCGTTTAAACGTGTCTAATTTAAAAGCTGGCGTTTACATTTTAAAATTAACGCAAAATGGAGCGACTACTACTAAAAAATTAGTAATAGAATAAGTTTTATTATACCTCACAAAAAAAGCGTTGCAATAGCAACGCTTTTTTTATTTTATATACTTTTGTGTTTTACAATTTCATGACTACGACTAAGGACATTTTTACAATTACAACTCCTGATCAGTTTAAGGCAAAAGCCTTAGAGGTGTTTCGTTTTCAGTTTGAAAACAATACAATCTATCGTTCGTTTTGCGACTTACTGTATATTAATCCAAGTGATATCTCAGACTTGCATGAGATTCCGTTTTTACCCATACAATTTTTTAAATCTCATCAGGTATTAAGTACAACTAACCCTATTGAAACTACTTTTTCAAGTAGTGGTACTACAGGACAAATTACCAGTAAGCATTTGGTATCTGACTTAAGCGTGTATGAAACTAGTTTTAAATTAGGCTTTAAGCATTTTTATGGTAATGTAAAAGATTATACCATTTTGGCCTTATTACCTAATTATTTAGAACGCGAAGGCTCCTCTTTAGTTTACATGGTAGACCATTTAATTAAAGATTCCAATAAACCAAAAAGTGGTTTTTACTTAAATAATTTAGACCAATTAAAGGACACACTAATTGCATTGGATCAAGCAGAAGAAAACGTATTACTTATTGGTGTATCCTTTGCACTTTTAGATTTAATAGACCTGCACACTTTTAACCTTAAACATACTATTGTTATGGAAACTGGCGGTATGAAAGGACGTCGTAAAGAAGTGATTAGAGAAGAGTTACACAACACCTTAAAAGCAGGTTTTGGTGTGGATGCAATCCATAGCGAGTATGGTATGACCGAGTTATTAAGCCAAGCATACTCCAAAGGACATGGTATTTTTAACTGTCCACCTTGGATGCGTATTTTAACTAGAGATACTGAGGATGCATTAACCGTTTTTAATAGTCCAAAAACTGGTGGTATTAATGTTATTGATTTGGCAAATATAAATTCTTGTAGTTTTATTGCGACTCAAGATTTAGGTAAAGTGCATGATAATGAGGACTTTGAAATTATTGGTCGCTTTGATAATAGTGATATTAGAGGCTGTAATTTAATGGTATTGTAAGGACTTTAAAAAAGATACGACCAACCTAATATGAAAAAGAGAAATTAGTTTTTGGTTGGTTAACTGATTTCATAAAAAAAGCCTGCTTATTTTAAGCAGGCTTTATTATTTAATATAGTATTTGAGATTTACAACCTCAGCAATTTTTTAGATAGCTTTAATAATAAAGGTTGTTTTTTTACCTCTGTTAATTACAATATACTTATCGTTAATTAAATCGTCTTTAGTAATCGTGTAATCCTCTGTTACTTTATCCTTGTTTACAGACACCGAGTTTTCTTTTAATGCACGACGTGCTTCTCCATTACTGGCTAAAAAATCAGTTTCGGCAGCTAATGCAGCAATCATGTCTAAACCAGCTTCGATTTTGTCCATAGACACTTCGGCTTGTGGCACACCTTCAAAAACATCTAAAAATAAATTTTCGTTTAGCTGCTTAATTTCATTTTTAAAATCTTTACTAAACAATATTCCTGATGCTTTTTCAGCATTTTCTAATTCTTCTTTACTATGTACAAAAGTAGTTACCTCTTCTGCTAATCGTTTTTGTAAGGCTCTAAAACCTGGATTTTCTTTATGTTCTGCAATTAAAGCGTCAATGGTATCTTTATTTAAAAAGGTAAAAATTTTGATGTACTTCTCTGCATCTTCGTCAGAACTATTTAACCAAAACTGGTAGAATTTGTATACACTAGTTTTATCTGCAGTTAGCCAAACATTACCACCTTCGCTTTTACCAAATTTACTTCCATCTGCTTTTGTTATTAATGGACAGGTCATCGCGTAAGCTTTAGCTGTGTCATCACCTACAGTCATACGTCTTACCAACTCTGTTCCTGTGGTAATGTTTCCCCATTGATCACTTCCACCCATTTGTAATTTACAATTTAGGTGTTTATATAAATGGTAAAAATCGTATCCTTGGATTAATTGGTAAGTAAACTCTGTAAAACTCATACCTATACTACCTTCTTCTCCAGAAAAACGTTTTTTAACGCTATCCTTAGCCATCATGTAATTTACAGTAATACGTTTACCAACATCACGCGCAAAATCTATAAATGAAAACGATTTCATCCAATCATAATTATTAACTAAAACTGGTGCGTTTTTATCGCTAGAGTTAAAGTCTAAAAAATGAGACAACACAGACTTAATACCTGCTACGTTATGGTTAAGTGTGGCTTCGTCCAATAAATTACGCTCGTCACTTTTTCCAGAAGGGTCACCAATCATACCTGTTGCTCCACCAACTAAAGCTACGGGTTTATGTCCTGCTTTTTTTAAATGTACTAGCAATATTATTGGTACTAAACTACCTATGTGTAACGAGTCTGATGTTGGGTCAAAACCAATATAGGCTGTGGTCATCTCTTTATCCAGTTGCGCTTCGGTTCCTGGCATGATATCGTGTACCATCCCTCTCCATCTTAATTCTTCTACAAATGCATTAGCCATTTTAGTGTGGTTTTATTATTGAAGACGCAAAGATAAAAATCGTGCCATAAACTACATACAATATCTAATATTTATTACCTTAGAGGTATGATTTTAGTTACAGGAGGAACAGGCTTGGTTGGTGCACACTTATTGTTTAATTTATTAAATGAAAACCAATCTGTACGTGCTATTTATAGAAATGAAAAAAAGTTTGAAACCGTTAAACGCATTTTTAGCTATTATACTGACACACCTGATGTCCCTTTTAGCAAAATTGATTGGGTAAAAGCCGATTTAAACGATATACCAGATTTAACTGAAGCTTTTAATGGCATTACCCATGTTTATCATTGTGCTGCTTTTGTATCTTTTGAACCTAATAAGTTTGAACTGCTTAGAAAAACTAATATTGAAGGGACAGCAAATATTGTTAACCTATGTTTATCTAATCAGGTAAAAAAACTATGTTATGTCAGCTCCATAGCTGCTATTGGTACACCAACTAATAATGCACAATTAATTACTGAAGATACGGATTGGAATCAGGAATTTGACAATAGTGTTTATGCTATTACCAAGTATGGTGCAGAGCTTGAAGTTTGGCGTGGTACACAAGAAGGCTTAGATGCTGTTATTGTAAATCCTGGAATTATAATTGGTCCTGGAATATGGAATTATGGTAGTGGATCGCTTATTACTGTGGTAAATAAAGGCATGTCCTATTACACTACAGGAAGTACAGGTTACGTGGATGTTAATGATGTTGTAAGTTGTATGGTTACACTTATGAAAAGCAACATTATTAATGAACGCTACATATTGGTATCTGAAAACTTAAGCTTTAAAGACTTTATTTACAAAACTGCCAACTACTTAAATGTCGTCCCTCCAAAAAAGAAAGCCACAAAACTACTATTAGCTTTAGGTTGGCGATTGGATTGGATAAAACAGAAACTGACAGGTAAACGACGCTTGTTGTCTAAACAAACAGCACATTCGGCTTTGTCACAAAGTCAATTTAGTAATAGTAAAATTACAACTGCTATAGATTATAATTTTACAAGTATAGACACTAGTTTAAAACAAACTACTTTGGCGTTTGCACGCGATCAAGTTTTTGTTTAACTGTTTCTTTTAATTCTTTTTGTTTGATTTTGTCTTCCTTTTTCTCTTCGGTTTTATAAAAAGTTCTTAAACTTTCTAGACTATCTCTAACATCCTTGTATATTTGAGAATACTCATCTATGTCATATGCATAGTAGTTATTACTGTCTGCAAATATGGTGCTGTCAATTTTATGTTTTCTGTAAACAAATGTATCAGGTACTATCCCTTTATTTTCTAGCTCGCGTTTATTAATTCCTTTAGCAGAAGACACTAATGCTAATTCTACCAGAACATCTACCATTTTATCCTTACTCATTAAATTTTCAGGTTTTTTTGGTTTTTCAATTCCGTAACAAGACACAAATAACAAGGTTATAAATATGTATATTACAATGCTCTGTTTTAACATAACTATCTATTAAAGGTTAAACGTTGTGCGTAGTTAGTATCATAAAACTTAAAGTTTTTATATGCTAAACCACCATTTACAAACGTATGGGTAATCCTAGATTTAAATGTTGTACCCTCAAAAGGAGACCATCCACATTTATATAAAATATTATCCTTTTTAACAGTCCAAGGGTTGTTTAAATCTACAACCACTAGGTCTGCAAAATAGCCCTCTCTGATATATCCACGTTTTTCTACTTCAAATAAAATAGCTGGATTATGGCAAAATTTTTCTACAATCTTCTCAATAGAGATATCACCATCATGATACATTTCTAGCAATGCTGGTAGTGCATGTTGTACTAAAGGACCTCCAGATGGTGCAGATGTGTATACGTTTGATTTTTCTTCAAAGGTATGTGGTGCATGGTCTGTAGCAATAACGTCTATCTTGTCATCTAACAAGGCCTTTAGTAGTTGCTCGCGATCTTTTTCGGTTTTAACCGCAGGATTCCACTTAATTAGCGTGCCTTTATCGTCATAATCTTTATCGCTAAACCACAGGTGATGTATACAAACCTCTGCAGTAATTTTTTTATCTTTTAAAGGTACTTTATTGTCAAACAATTCGGTTTCCTTACCTGTAGATAAATGAAACACATGTAAACGTGCTCCTGTTTTTTTGGCTAATTCTATAGCTTTAGAAGAAGAAATATAACATGCTTCCTCACTTCTAATTATAGGATGAAAATTTACAGGAATATCATCTCCATAGCGTTCCTTATAAATATCTAAGTTTTTTTGGATGGTTACTTCGTCCTCACAATGCACAGAAATTAATAAATCTGTACTGTTAAATATTTTTTCTAAAACCTCTGGATTATCAACAAGCATATTACCTGTTGACGATCCTAAAAATAGTTTTAGACCTGCAACTTCCTTTTTATTTACTTTTAAAATTTCTTCTAAATTATCATTAGTACCACCAAACATAAAGGAATAGTTAGCCCAAGATTTTTTAGCAGCAATTGCAAATTTCTCGTCTAGCTTTTCAATAGTTGTTGTTTGTGGGTTGGTGTTTGGCATCTCGATAAAAGAGGTAATTCCACCAGCAATAGCAGCTCTAGACTCTGTCTCTATATTTGCTTTGTGCGTTAATCCTGGTTCTCTAAAATGCACTTGATCATCAATTGCTCCTGGAATGACATATTTACCCTCTGCGTCAAAAACATTAACATCTGCAGATTTTGGGCTAATAGAATGGTCTATTTTTGTAATAAACTGACCTTCGATTAATATATCACCATTAAAAATTGTGCCTTCATTAACGATTTTTGCATTTTTAATAAGTGTCTTCTTGTTTTGCATTATTAATTGGATTTGAATAAACTTTTAATTTTCATACTTATAACACCAAATATAGCTTCGGATATAATACTTGAGCTTAATTTGGATTCTCCTTTTGTTCTGTCAGTAAATATGACTGGGACTTCTACTAATTTAAACTTTTTTAAATACGCCTTAAATTTCATTTCTATTTGAAACGCGTAGCCAACAAACTTTATTTGATCTAAATTTAGTTGCTCTAAAACCTGTCTTTTGTAACATATAAAACCTGCTGTAGCGTCTTTAACACGCATACCTGTAATTAATCTTACATAAATAGAAGCACCATAAGACAATATTACACGACCTAGAGGCCAATTGACTACATTGACACCTTTTACATAACGTGACCCTATGGCTAAGTCTGCATTGTCTAAACGACAAGCGTCATACAAACGTATTAAATCTGTTGGGTTATGAGAAAAATCTGCATCCATCTCAAAAATATATTGGTATTGTTTATTTAAAGCCCATTTAAAACCATGTATATACGCAGTACCTAACCCAGATTTTTCTTTTCTAACTTCTAAAAATAGCTGATTGTCAAACTCTGCTTGTAATGCTTTAACCTTAACAGCGGTTTGATCTGGCGAATTATCGTCCACCACTAATACATCAAATGCTTTAGGAAGCGCAAACACTGCACTTAAAATAGCTTCTATATTCTCAATTTCGTTGTATGTTGGTATTATAACAACAGCGTCTTGCATCAATACTAATTAAAATTTAGGCAAATGTACATTTTTATAAAATTACTTAATTATAAAAATTACTTAATTATTAGGCGATTTACTATTAAAAAATAATAATTTTATGCCATGCTAAGAGACCTATATACTGTAGATATTTTAACCCTAACTTTTATAGGTTGCCTAATTATTGTAGCGCTATCTAAGACATTATTTACTAAAAGGTTTAATGAGTTTATCTTACTACTATTTAACTCCAGACATACTAACCTATATATAAAGGAACAGCGCTTTTTTGATTTATTTGAAGGTTTGCTGTTTTTAAACTTTATACTAAACTTAGGACTTTTACTGCATACCTATTTAAATGAGCAATCCTTAAATAAATTACCACAATTAGACGTCTTTAAATACGCTTTACTTATTGGGTTATTTTTAATATTAAAGGTGCTTTTTGAAAGATTATTATCAAGCGTATTGGATATAGAGCCTATTATAGATAAATATATTTTTGAAAAAACTAGCTTTCAAAACTTTGTAGGATTAGTACTTCTACCAATAAATGCTTTACTAATCTATACTTTAACACCTAACCAAACCCTATTAATTACACTGCTTACCATCCTTTTAGCTTTGCAATTTTTTGGCTTGTTTTTATTTATTAAGAATAATCTTAATGTCTTTAGAAAGAGCTTGTTTTATTTTATTTTGTATCTTTGCACTCTCGAAATTGCACCTTATGTTGTTTTATATAAAATTATAACAACTAATTGGGTCTAAATAAAATTATACAACTTATGAAAGTGAAAACGATTTTAGTCTCGCAACCGGAACCTAAAATAGAAAATTCGCCTTATTTTGATCTCTCTGAAAAGCAGAAAGTAAAAATTGATTTTAGACCTTTTATTCATGTAGAAGGTGTGCCATCCAAAGATATCAGACAACAAAAAGTTGATTTAAAAAATTACACTGCTATTATTTTAACTAGTAGAAATGCTGTTGATCACTTTTTTAGAGTGGCTGAAGAAATGCGTTTTAAAGTGCCAGATTCTTTAAAATATTTTTGTCAATCTGAAGCAGTTGCTTACTATTTACAAAAATATGTAGTGTACAGAAAGCGTAAAATTTATGTTGGTAAGCGTAATTTTGCAGACTTATCACCTTTAATAAAAAAATATAAAGACGAAAAGTTTTTGTTACCTACAACAGACAAATTAAAGCCTGAGGTACCAGAAACTTTAAACGCATTAAATATTGACTGGAAAGAAGCTGTGTTTTATAAAACAGTTATTAGTGACTTATCAGATTTAGAAAATGTGACTTATGACATTTTAGTATTTTTTAGTCCTAGTGGTATCGAGTCTTTATTCCACAACTTTCCGGAATTTAAACAAAACGATACTAGAATTGCTGTTTTTGGTAACACGACCATTAAAGCTGTTGAAGAAAAAGGATTGCGTGTAGACATTGCTGCACCAACACCTGAAACACCATCTATGACTATGGCACTTCAAAAATATATTGACAAAGTTAATAAAGGTAAATAAACCTTAATCTACTATAAATTAAAAGCGCCAATTGAAATTTTCAATTGGCGCTTTTTTTATTAACACTTTATCTATTACTATTCAGCGTAACGTTGTGGTCCACCACGTCTAATTTCTTCGCTTGCATAAGATTCAAATTTCTCAAAATTCTCTCTAAAAGCATTAGCTAGTTTAAAAGCTGTTTTATAATATTCTTTATCGTTTTTCCAAGTTGATCTTGGGCTTAACACCTCATCAGGTACACCTGGACAAGTTCTAGGTTGTGCTACACCAAATACAGAATGGATGTGATAATCTTTATAGTTATACAATCCTAAATCTCCATTAAGCACTGCACTAATCATAGCACGCGTATATTTTAACTTAATTCTGCTTCCTACTCCGTAAGACCCTCCAGTCCAACCTGTGTTAATCAACCACACGTTTACGTTAGCATCTTTCATTTTTTTACTTAACATCTCAGCGTATTTTGTTGGATGTAAAGGCATAAAAGGCGCTCCAAAACATGCCGAAAAACTTGGTACTGGCTCAGTAATTCCAGCTTCGGTACCTGCTACTTTTGCAGTATAACCAGATATAAAATGGAAAGCAGCTTGAGCTGGTGTTAGTTTAGATATTGGAGGCAATACTCCAAAAGCATCTGCTGTTAAAAAGAAAATGTTTTTAGGATTCTCTCCTGTAGATGGTACTCTAATATTTTCAATATGATGTATTGGATAACTTACACGCGTATTTTGCGTAATAGAAGTATCTTCAAAATCTACCTCTCCTTTATCATTCATGATAACGTTTTCTAGGATTGCTCCTTTTTTAATCGCACCAAAAATTTCTGGTTCTTGCTCTCCTGATAAGTTAATCACTTTAGCGTAACAACCACCTTCAAAGTTAAACACAGTATTCTCTGCAGTCCAACCATGCTCATCATCTCCAATTAAGCTTCTGTCAGGATCTGTAGATAATGTTGTTTTTCCTGTTCCTGATAATCCAAAGAAAATTGCTGTGTCACCATCCTTACCAACATTTGCACTACAGTGCATTGGTAATGTATTTTTATAAACTGGTAAAATAAAGTTTAGTGCAGAGAAGATTCCTTTTTTGATTTCTCCTGTGTAACCTGTACCACCAATTAAAGCAATTTTTCTAGTAAAATCTAAAATAGCAAAGTTATGCTGACGTGTACCATCAACTTCTGGATCTGCCATAAAACCTGGAGCGTTAACTACAGTCCATTCTGGAGTAAAATCTTTTAACTCTTCTTCAGTTGGTCTTAAAAACATATTGTAAGCAAACATGTTACTCCATGGATACTCATTTATAACACGAATGTTTAGTTTGTAGTCTTCATCAGCACAAGCAAAACTGTCTCTAACAAAAACCTCTTTGTTAGATAAGTAATCTGTTACTTTATCGTATAGTTTTTGAAACTTATCAGCATCAAAAGGAATGTTGATATTTCCCCACCACACTTTATCTTCAGTAATACTGTCTTTTACAATAAAACGGTCCATTGGAGAACGTCCTGTAAACTCGCCTGTATTTACTGCTAAAGCTCCTGAAGAGGCTACTTTACCTTGACCTTTTTCTAGAGTTTCCTCTTGTAATTGATCTGGTGTTAATTGATATTTTACTTGGGCATTTTTGATTCCGTATTGTTCCAACGCAATCGTTTTCGTAAATTGGGTATGGTCTACCATAATTTGTGTGTGTTGTGTATGTGTTGTTTGAGTTGCAAAGTTAAAATTATTACACTAGAAACGCCAAACAAATACTAATTATTCTGTTTGATCTTTAAAATATTTATCAACAGGATACCCCATGACAAGATTAATAGTAAACCTCCTATTGGTGTCACAAACGCTATCGATTTAAAATTAAAAGCAGTTAATGTGTTAGTTGCTAATCCGTAAATAGATCCGGAAAACAAAATTATACCTGACAAAACCAAATAATAAATTATTGTTTTAGATTTTAAGGTCACCAAATTATGACTCCCAACGACTAACAACAATAACGCATGATACATTTGGTAGCGCACACCAGTTTCGTAACTTTGGACTGCTTCTGCAGACACTAAAGCTTTTAATCCATGTGCGCCAAAAGCACCTAAAACAACACTTAATAATCCCAAAATAGTTCCTAAAAGTAATAGCTTCTTATTCATATAAATACTTCATTTTCGTTTTTATCCCAATTAAAATTTTCTACATTCGTAGTTCAAAAATACTCAACAAATCCCATTATGCGAAAGATATTAGTCATAGGTTCCGGAAAATCAACCTCGTACCTTATTAAATACTTACTAGATAAATCAGAAACCGAAAAATTACATATTACAGTTGGTGACCTAAATGTTGAGAGCGCAAAAATAATGATTAGCAATCATACTAACGCCTCGGCAATAAGTTTAGATGTATTTGATCCAGCATCTAGAGAGCAAGCTATAAAAGCTGCAGATATCGTGGTGTCCATGCTACCAGCAAGATTCCATATAGAAGTTGCAAAAGATTGTATTACTTTTAATAAAAGTATGGTCACAGCGTCTTATGTAAGTGATGAAATGCAAGCTTTAGATCAAGAGGCTAAAGACAAAGGATTAGTCTTTATGAACGAGATTGGTGTAGACCCAGGACTAGATCATATGAGTGCCATGCAAGTTATTGATGGTATTCGTGATAAAGGCGGAAAAATCATATTATTCGAGTCCTTTACTGGTGGATTAGTAGCTCCAGAAAGTGATAACAATTTATGGAATTACAAATTTACTTGGAATCCAAGAAATGTAGTCACAGCAGGACAAGGTGGTGCAGCCAAATTTTTACAAGAAAACACATACAAATACATACCTTACAACCGCTTATTTAGACGTACCGAATTTTTAGACGTTGACGGGTTTGGACGCTTTGAAGCTTACGCTAATCGCGACTCATTAAAATACCAAAGCGTATATAATCTTGACAATGTAAAAACATTATATCGTGGGACGATGCGTCGTGTTGGATTTTCCAGAGCTTGGCAAGTCTTTGTAGCATTAGGCATGACAGACGATAGTTATACTATAGATGATAGTGAGAATATGACCTATCGCGACTTTGTAAACGCCTTTTTACCTTACAGCCCAACAGACTCTGTTGAGCTTAAATTTAGACACGCCTTAAAAATAGATCAAGATGATATTATTTGGGACAAGTTTTTAGAGCTAGACCTGTTTAGCAAAACTAAAATGGTCGAACTTAAAAAAGCAACGCCTGCTCAAATATTACAAAAAATATTACTAGACAGCTGGACGTTAGACCCTAAAGATAAGGACATGATTGTCATGTACCATAAATTTGGTTATGAGCTTGATGGTAAAAAACACCAAATAGACTCTACAATGGTGACCCTTGGCGAAGACCAAACTTACACAGCTATGGCAAAAACCGTAGGACTTCCTGTGGCAATTGCAACATTAGCCATATTAAATGGTAAGATTACAACTCCAGGCGTACAAATACCAATTACAAAAGAAGTCTACACTCCAATTCTAGAAGAATTAAAAGATTACGGAATTACTTTTAAAGAAACCGAAGTCCCATATTTAGGCTACAACCCATTAAACGTTTAATTTTTGGGCATTACCACACAACACTTGCAAGGTTTTAATTAACCTTGTAAGTATTGCTTAGGTCAGGCTGTACATTATATCTTTTTTGCTTTTAATGGCAAAAAAGGATGCCATTTCCATCCTTAATGCGTGTAAAAACAAAGTCTTAATTACACCACGTTACAATTTAAAATAGATTGTTTAAATTTATCTTTTAAATTTTAACCTATTTCAACTTGAAAACTACAAACAATAACATTACTATAGATGGTATCGATAAAAAGATACTTCGTGCTTTAATGCAAGATGCCAGAACACCTGTTTTAGAAATCGCACGTCAAGTCGGCATCTCTGGAGCTGCCATACACCAACGCTTAAGAAAACTAGAAAAATCTAAATTAATAGCAGGCTCTAAATTTGTTATTAATCCAAAAGTTTTAGGTTATACCACTATGGCATTTGTAGGCATTTATTTAGACAAAGCCATGAGTAATCCGGAAGCAGTTAAACAATTAAAAAAAATACCCGAAGTTTTAGAGTGTCATTACACCACAGGAAACTGGAGTATATTAATAAAAATACTATGTAAGGACAACGAGCATTTAATGCATTTACTAAACAATGATATACAATCCATTGCTGGTGTTTCTAGAACAGAAACCTTTATATCTCTAGACCAACAAATAGAACGACAAATAAAAATATAAAAAAAGCGCCTTCAAAAAGGCGCTTTTTTTATGTATTTCTAAATTACTAAATTATTCTATAATTATCTTTTTAAGAAGATTTCCTTTTTCTGAAACTACAGTAATAAAATACAATCCAGAAGCTAAATCTGTACTTAAATCTAAAATAGCATTTGTTGAGCTATTATTTAAATCTATTGTTTTAATTAAACGTCCATTAATATCTGTAACATTAACAGCCTTTAAATTAACTCCGATGTTTTTAATAGTCATTAATCCATTAGAAGGATTTGGATATATAGATAACACATTATTTAAATCAAATACATCTGTACTTAGTGTCAAACCAGGAATAAAATCTATAGCATCTAAGGCCAATTGCTCTGCTCCAGAATTAGAAGAAAACTCAATTACCAATTGTGCTTTGCACGCTGCATTAGCAGATAAATCTGCAGACAATAATTGCCAAGACCCTTGCAAACCTGGTAAATCATCAATACCATTAGTTTCTGTAGTGGTATCAATTAACGTAAGCGCTGGTGAAGCACAATCTGAAAATTGAATAGTCACTCTAAAAAAGTCTAAAATATCCCAATTAGTATCATCTAAAAAATATTGCATACTAAACTGTGGATTAGATCCTACTAAATCAACTTGGTCAAAAGTCATAGTAACTGTACCATCAACATCATCCATAAAAAAAGCTTGCGTCCCTTCTGGTGGCGCAAAACCTAATTCTGATTGGACAGAGGCTGCTGTAGCAACACCAAAATAATCTCCATCAGAGAAACCTACAGGACCATTAGGTGTTGTTGGATCTAATACAATAGAGTATCCTAATGTTGAACCAGAACTTGCCTCAGTAACATATACCAAACCGCAATTGGCATTATAATTAGTTAATGTATGTGCTGTTGTAGTATTTGTATCAAAATATTGACACGCATTACTTACAGCGTTAAATGTTACACCTGGAGTGTTTTCAAAACCATTGCCTACTTGTGACATGATTAATGAGGGTAACAAAAAAATCAATGATAGTAGTTTATTTTTCATAATATATAAATTAATAGCATAACAAATTTAACATATTGATTGACACCATATAATAATTTTTGATATTAATTTTAAAAATAGTTTTACAACCAACAAACAACTATAGAACAGCAAATTACAAGTTAATTAAACCTTGTTAAATTTAAGTTTAGACGTAAAAAAAGCACCTAAATTTTAGGTGCTTTTTTTTTAATATTTACTGGTATAATTTTTAGTCTCTTGACATAAATATTCTAAGGATATACCAAAATAGCAACATTAAAGATGCAAATAAACCTAATGCTGCAGGTATATAATCTTCAGTTGTGTATTTATCTTTAATCTGAGACGTTTGGTATAAAATAGATCCTCCTGCTAATAAACACATCCCAACAGAAAACCATAAACCTAGTGTAAATCCACCAAAAAGTGATCCAGCAACAATTAACCCTAAAGCTATAAAGCCACCAATAGTTAAACCTGCTTTTAAAAACGAAAAATCTGTTTTAGTCATCATTACTACAGCAGTTAAACCTGTAAATAACGCTAATGTTACCAATGCTGCTTGCTGTAACATCTCTGGACCAGAATCCATGTAAAAAGCTGCAATGTATATCATTGGCACAAAAATAACAGCCTGAGCTAATATATATAATGCATAAGCTAAATACTGTTTATTTTTATCGGCAGTTTTCATTGCTGTACTTTCAGCATAAGTTGTGACTAACATAAAACCTCCAAGTAGTAATAACCACTTATAACCTTCTGTCATAGACAACATAAACTCTACAACAGTTTGGCTTTGTAAAAGTAGGTATTCAAATAAAATAAATACTAATACACCTACAGCAACATGACCATACGTTTTTTTATAAAATGCAACTCTATCTGCTTCAGATGCCACATTTACTAATGTATTCCCTTGATAATTGTCAAACGAATTTTCTAAATTATTTTCCATTATTATTGATTAAATTATTGGTTGCTCAAATGTAAAAAAAAGAAAAACTATTATGTATTATTTTTATATAATTTAAGTGACTTAATCGCGTCTACCTAAAATTTGCATAGCCCAATATAATAAAGAGGCTAACGCTCCAATTGCTGCTACTAAATAGGTTCTTGCAGCCCATTTAAGCGCATCTTCAGAGCCTTTATATTCTTCTGGAGTGACAATATTTTTTGCTTTTAACCAAGCCAAAGCCCTATTACTAGCATCATACTCTACTGGCAAAGTGATAAAACTAAATAGTGTAGCAAATCCCATCATGACCAAACCTGCAATTGCAACATAAAGTCCACTTGCACCTAATGCACCAGAAGCCATTAATGCAATACCACCAATAATAACCCATTGTGACATACTAGATGTTACTTGAACAACAGGTACTAATTTAGATCGCATAGTCAAATAACTATAGGCTGTTGCATGCTGGACAGCATGGCCACACTCGTGTGCAGCTACAGCTGCTGCTGCTGCATTTGCATGACTATACACGACTTCACTTAAATTAACAGTTTTATCCACTGGATTATAGTGATCCGTTAATTGTCCTTTAACAGAAATAACCTTTACGTCTCTAATACCATTATCTGCTAGCATTTTTTCTGCAATTTCTGCTCCTGTCATACCATTACGCAAATGCACTTTAGAGTAAAATGCAAATTTACTTTTTAACTTACTACTTACTATACTACTAATTAAACCTATAGCTCCTATTAGTATATAGTAACCCATATATCCTGAAAACATATTTTTTTAAATTTTAAAATTGATACTATAAATATAGCAAAAAGTAAGCCAACTTAAAGGATAGAAAAAATGTCAGACTTAGACTTTATTTTTATTGGCATAAAAATCTGTTAAGCCGACCATTTTAGAGTAATGAAACCTATAATTAATCTGCAATTAACTTATCATAACTCAGAAAATAATCTTCCTCACAAGGTGTCATTGCATGAGGATAACTAGGTGTTAGTAAGACGCCTTTAGGTGTTAAATTCCAGACTTTGTTATCCCAATTATAAGCGTCAGTAAACACATTACATTCTTCCTGAAATGGATCTGAAGGATCATAATATTCTGATTTTAGTAATTGGAAAAAACTAATATTAGGATACAAGTCTTCTATATTATTAACTTCTAATAACGTTTTTAAATTAAAGGTATAACCTACTGTCCCGTAAGATGGATGTGCACCACCACAATATACACTGTAGCTTATTTTAAAACTAACAAAGTTATCATTAACCAAATTAATAGTATTGGACACTTCAAACCAAGAATTACAATCCAATTTACCTTGAGCAAACTGAAAATGAATACTATCTAATTTAGCATTAAATATAGCCCTTTGGCTTTTAGTAAAACCGTTACCTAATCTAAAAAGTGACATATTTGAATACGCCTCGTGAAACCAAACAATCTGTTTATTATTATAGGTTGAAACACTATCTTTAACAACATGAAGTTTTGGGTTTCTAAAATCCTCAATTGGATCTGTATCTGTTTCAGTTAAAACGACTTGGTAGATTTGGGATTTAATTTTTAATTGACCTATTAACGTATTGCCTTTTTTCTGTAAGGTAAAAACTTCTTCTGCAGAGCTAATGCTATCTTCATTATAAAAATAACCATCAATTAAAGTTATGGTATCGTTACTAATAACTCCCTTTAAAGGGATATTAATTAATTTAGAATCGTAAAAATAATAGCCTTCAGCTCGAGTTGTATTAGCTTGACTACTATTTTCGTAAACATCTAATTGTAAGTGTATAGGAAAATTTTCGACATGACCAACATATGATTGCGACCAAAGCATTATTGGGAACAACAACATAACTATACATTGTTTCATATTGAAATTTTTTAATTACTATTTAGATTTTCACTGATGTTGCTTAAACCTATTTTCAACCAAATTACCTATTACCTCAGCATGTTTGCTTGATTGGTTTGTTTTTGTTTTAAATATAATACTTTATTTTGAGAGATTGCTTCGTTCCTCGCAATGACGTTGGCTAATAAACGTATCGTCACATCGAGTGATTTGTGAGGCACCAGCAAATTGTATCGAGATGCCTTCTTAAATGGTTCTCGATACTAAATGCTGAAAAA